>JAABUS010000563.1_pt1 | contig 93308 bp, 79 predicted proteins | sample 5560161 | NCBI WGS metagenome assembly JAABUS01 (sample SAMN10711885, study PRJNA513376) | rock metagenome | isolation source: Antarctica rocks | place: Antarctica: Victoria Land, Trio Nunatak nord | collected 2016-01-04
AATATATAATAAATAATATATATTATATAAAGATATAATAATATTTAGCGGGATTATATAATTATTATATCTTATTATAATATTTAATATAATAAGATTTTATTTAAGAGAATATTAATTTATTATAATTTTTTTCTCTATATTCTTTATTAATTTAATATATATATTTTTAACGACTAGGCCGAATAAGTAAATTTATTTAAATTCTAAATATAATAAACTAATACTATAACTTATAAATATAATATATTTTTATTTATAAATATATAGTACTAGCTATAAGGGATAAAATATAAATTATCGAAATTTCTTAATTAAATATATGAATATCTTTACCGGCGCTAGCCCGATTTGGATAATTTTTATATTTTTGAAATCAGCGCTAAAATACGTAGATTTTATATATATAAAGTAAATTTATATTCCTAATTTTATATTTTAATATTCCTCGGCGGGAGTATTAAATCTTAAATTTTATAAACCCAAATTCGAACTTTAATAATAAATTAATAACTTTATAAATACTATTCTAAATTAAGTCTTTAATTTTATATTCGTAATAAAGGAGTTACTAGATCCTAGGCGAAATATTCTACGTTATTAAATATAATAATTCGTACTTTCTACTAATAAAAAATACTATAGTACTATCGTTAAAGAATTTACGAAGGCAACGATAAATAGTATTATAAAACGAAAAAATCTAAAGAGTACCTACGTATAATACTAGGGCGTACGAATTAATCTTAATTATAACCGGTATTTATAACTATAATATATAGTCTAGAGTTTATAAAAAGAACTTAATTATAACGAGTACTTATAAGTAGTATATATAGAAAAACGCGGTATAGGGATAATAATCAAAGCGGTAAAAAACCCGATAAGGAAGTAATTTATTTTATTATAAAACGAAAGGATTTAAAGAGTACTTATATATAGTCCTAAAGTATATAAAGTAAATTTAATTACGATAAGTACCCGTAAATAGTATATATAGTTTTAGAGTATACGAAGTAAATTTAATTATAACGAGTACCCGTAAATAGTATATATAATCCTAGAGCGTACGAAGTAAATTTAATTACAACGAGTATTTAAGAGTAATATATATAGTCCTAGAGTTAACGAAAGAAAATAGTAATAAAACGACGGAGCTAGGCCTACGTATAGTACGAAGGCCGGTGGAGGGGATATAATTATAATTAATATCGATAATTATTATAAATAATCTAAAAGTTACGAGACCGAATTTAATAATAACCGGTACCTACGACTACTACTTATAATAATATAATTTATAGAGTAAGTTTAAAGATAACGCCTACGTATAATTTTAATTACTAGAGTATAAAAGAGGGAAGTAACTATTAATACGAAATTTATAAATACTATATATAATTATAGAGTATATAAATAAGTAATAAAATATACTATTTATAATACTAAAGTGTGCGAAGTAAATTTATTTATAGCGATTACCTACGGTACCGAAATTTAGGAATTTTAAATTTAGTAGTATTATTAAACCTAGATATTATAATAACTCTTATTAAAACTATTAAATCTAATTATATAAAGTGTTTTTCTATATATAAATAGTAATATTTATCCAAAAACCTTAATTAAGACGTGTATCGAATATATTTATTAAACTCTATAACTTATAAGGTAAAACTTTCTTATTATATATAACCGTAGTCGAGTTCTAAACTTATAGGTTTAGTTGTAAAAATTTTATAAATTTAATTATAAAAACTATTTAATTAGTATTAATCTAACTAATTAATTTATATAGATTATTGGGTTTATATATAAATTTATATATTCGTAAAATTAGCCCGATTTTAATAAATATATACTTTAACGTAGTAATTAAAGAACTTTTTTACTAGCGGGGGAGTTTAAAAATCCGAGGCGATATTTATAAAATTCCGTTTACGGAATATAATTTTAAAATATACCTCGTTAACTCGAGGTATAAATAATATATTATTTATTTTATTTTCTAGGAATTTTCTCCGATATCTATATCGGTTTAAAGGAGTTAATAAGATAATATAATTTTTTAAATAATACTTTTAATAAATAATACCTTTATTTAATACGAATATTTTTAGATATAAATACTTTTAGTTAATATAAATACTTTTAATTAATACGAATACTTTTAATAAATTTAAATATTTATAAATACGAATATTCTTAAATACGAATACTTATAAATACGAATATTTATAAATACGAATACTTTTAAATAAGAATACTTTTAATACGAATACTTTTAAACGAAAATACTCTTAAATAAAAATACTCTTAATACGAATATTATAAATAAATACGAAGACTCGTAATAAATACAAATATTTATAAATATAAAAGCGTTTAATAAATACGAATACTCGTGAATATAAATACTCGTAAATACGAATACTTTTAATAGATATAAATACTTTTAGATACAAATATTTTTAAATATAAATATTCTTAATAAATAGGAATACATTTAATAAATACGAATACTCGTAAATACGAATATTTTTAATAGATACGAATACTCTTAGATACGAATATTCTTAAATATAAATATTTTTAATAAATAGGAATATGTTTAATAAATACGAATACTCGTAAATATAAATACTCTTAAATACGAAAGTGTTTAATTAATACGAATACTCTTAAATCCGAAAGTATTTAATAAATACGAATACTCTTAAATACGAATACTTTTAAATACGAAAATATTTAAATATAAAAGTATTTAATAAATACGAATATTTTTAGATTAACCGAGAATTAACTAATTTACTCTATAGTTATAATTATACTACCTACTTTCTATACTTTAATAATATTATATATCTTTATTCGATTCTCTTAATTTAAATATTAATAAAATATATTTAATTAACTCTTTAAATTATTCGTAAAATATTAATAATTTAGTTTAATAAATATTAAATTAATTTAAATCGATCCGTATTATTCTTATACCTTAAATATTTATTTTCTATATTTTAATAATATCGTATTTCTTTATTCGATTCTCTCGATTTTAGGACTATAAAAAAGTATATAAATAATTTTTTAAATCATTTATCGAGTATAAATAATTTAATTAAATAAATATTAAATTATTTAGTTAAGAAAGGTATATAAATTTAATTTAATAAAATATATAAATTTAACCTTCTTTAAAGCGGTGGAATTTATTTATTTAATATAGATTTAACCTAAATTTATTTAGGTATTTAAATTAAATAAAGAGAAATTTTAAAAAAATATAAATAATTTTAAATTATCCTCCGTCTATAGAGGACTAGGCTAGTTATTAATATATTATTAAATTTCTTAATATCTCTTTTATAGATAATTATATTTTTTACTCGTTAAATAAATATTTAATTAATTAAATAAAATAGTAAAGGTATATAACCTATAAATCTAGACTTTATATACCGGTATTAAAATTAAATACTCGATGAATATAGGGGCTTCGGTCGTCGCGGTTATAAATATAGGCGAATCTAAAAATAACCTAATTAACTCGGGTTTAAAATCGAATAATAAACTCGTTACTAAATTAAATTTAAAATCTATAATAAATATCTATATATATATATATATATAGTGCGATATAATTAAAATAGTATATTAATTAAAATATCGAATAATAATAACTAGTTTATTCGAACTTTATACGGTAAATTAGCGTAGATTAATCGAGTATTAATTAATCCGGGTTTATAATCATACCTATTTTACCTACTTTCTATATTTTAATAATATAATATTAACTTATTTAATTAATTTAATTTAAGTATTATTAGAAAGCGCTAAACTAGCTCTATAAATTATATATAAATTAAAGAGAGTTTAATTTTATTAATAATTAGAAATTTAACTCGGAAGGGTATATAAATTCAACCTCCCCTAAACTAGCGGAATTTATTTATCCGATATAGATTTAACCTAGATTTATCTAGCTATTTAAATTAAATACGAATACTTTTAATAAATACGAATACTTTTAAAGGATAGAAATACTTTTAATAAATAAAAATACTTTTAATAAATACGAATAATTTAATAAATACGAATATTTTTAATAGATACGAATACTTTTAGGAGATAAAAATACTCTTAATAAATACCGAGGCTTTTAATAAATAGAAATATATTTAATAAGTAGGAATACTCTTAATAATATAAATATTTTAAAGAGATAAAAATACTTTTAATAAATATTAAAACTTTTAATAAATAGAAATATATTTAATAAATAGGAATATTTTTAATAAATACGAATACTCTTAAAGGATAAGAATACTCTTAATAGATATTAAAACTTTTAATAAATAGAAATATATTTAATAAATAAAAATATTTTTAATAAATACGAAAACTCTTAAATATAAAAATTATATAAATATTTTTAGAGGGTAGGAATACTCTTAATAAATATAAATACTCTTAATAAATACGAATACTTTTAATAGATATAAAGGCTCTTAATAAATACGAAAACTCTTAAATATGAAAATTTTATAAATACTCTTAGAGGGTAGGAATACTTTTAATAACTATAAATATTTTTAATAAATATAAAGGCTTTTAATAAATATAAAAGTTTTTAAATATAAAAACTCTACGAATACTTTTAAATACGAAAGTTATACGAATATTTTTAATAAATACGAAAACTCTAGATAAATATAAATACTTTTAAATATAAATATTTTTAGATACTATAAATACTCGTAAAGGCGAATACTTTTAATAGATATAAATATTTTAAATAAATACGAATATTTTAAATAAATATAAATACTCGAGATAAAGGCGAATACTTTTAATAAATATAAAAACTTTTAATAAATACGAATTTTTAAATACAAAAGTTATATTAATATTATTAATATATATATTATAAAAGAAGCCTATTTATAACGATTATATATTTTAATATAAAAGTAGAAAATATTATTTAAATTTAATAATAGCTAAATAGTCTAGGTATTATTTTAATTATTAATAAAATATTTAAAATAAACGGGTCGTTATCTCCCGGTATTATAAATATCTTTATAAATAATTCGGAGAGAGTGACCCGTTTATTCTAGATATTTTATTAATAATTAAAATAACCTCTATATTATCTAGTTATTATTAAATTTATATAATACTTTCTACCTTTTTTTTAGTAAGATAATTCGACTTTTTATATAATACTTTTTATACGAATACTTTTAAATACTCCGTATACTCTTAATTAATACGAATATTTTTAATTAATACGAATACTCTTAACCCTAAATACTTTTAAATAATATAAATACTCGTAAAGGCGAATAAAAATACGAATATTCTTAAATATAAATACTCTTAATTATAAATATCTTACTTATAATTAATATAAATATTTATAAATACGAATACTCTTAAATACGAATACTCTTAATAGATAAGAATATATTAGATAAATAAAAGTATATTTAATAATTAGGAATACTTTTAATAAATACGAAGGCTCTTAAATATAAAAGTTATATAAATACTTTTAATAGATATAAATACTTTTAATAAATACGAAAACTCTTAATAAATACGAAAGTTTTTAATAAATATAAATACTCTTAAATATAAAAACTCTTAATAGATAAGAATATATTTAATAAATATAAATACTCTCGAATACGAAAATATTTAAATACGAAAACTCTTAATAAATACGAATATTTTTAATAAATATAATATATAAAAAGCCCGATTTTAATTAATATATATTTTAATATAATAATTAAAGGACTTTATTATTAGCGGGGGAGTTCGAGAATTTAAAATAATATTTATAAAATTCCGTTTATAGAATACGATTTTAAAATATACCTCGCTAGCTCGAGGTATAAATAATATATTATTTATTTTATTTTCTAGAAATTTTCTCCGATATTTATATCGGTTTAAAGGAGTTAATAAAATAGTATAATTTTTTAAATAATATTTTTAATAAATAATACTCTTATTTAATATAAATACTTTTAGATATAAATACTCTTAATTAATATAAATACTTTTAATTAATATAAATACTCTTAATTAATACGAATACTTTTAATAAATTTAAATATTTATAAATACAAATACTCTTAAATACGAATATTTATAAATACGAATATTTATAAATACGAATATTTTTAAATAAAAATACTTTTAATATAAATACTCTTAAACGAAAATACTCTTAAATAAAAATACTCTTAATACGAATATTATTAATAAATACGAATACTCGTAATAAATACGAATATTTATAAATACGAAAGTGTTTAATAAATACGAACACTCGTAAATACGAATATTTATAAATACGAATACTTTTAATAAATACGAATACTCTTAAATACGAATATTCTTAAATACGAATATTCTTAATAAATAGGAATATATTTAATAAATACGAATACTCGTAAATACGAATACTTTTAAATACGAAAGTATTTAATTAATACGAATACTTTTAAATCCGAAAATATTTAATAAATACGAATACTTTTAAATACGAATACTTTTAAATACAAAAGTATTTAAATACGAAAGTATTTAATAGATATAAATATTTTTAAATTAACCGAGAATTAGCCGATTTATTTTATAATTATAACTATATTACCTACTTTCTATATTTTAATAATATTATATATCTCTATTCGATTCTTTTAATTTAAATATTAATAGAATATACTTAACTAGCTCTTTAAATTATTTATAAAGTATTAATAATTTAATTTAATAGATATTAAATTAATCTAAACCGATCCACTTTATTATTATATCTTAACTACCTACTTTTTATACTTTAATAATATTGTATTTCTTTATTCGATTCTCTCGATTTTAGGACTATAAAAAAGTATATAAATAACTTTTTAAATCGTTTATCGAGTATAAATAATTTAATTAAATAGATATTAAATTATTTAGTTAGGAAGAGTATATAGATTTAACTCGGTAAAATATATAGATTTAGTTTTTTTTAAAGCGGCGGAATTTATTTATCTAATATAAATTCAGCCTAGATCTATTTAGGTATTTAAATTAAAAATAAACGAGTCTTTTTTTTTCGACTTTAAGAAACTACTTTAATATATACTCTAGTTATCGTCGATTACCTATATTTAATACTAGTTATTTCGTTATAATATTAAGTTTTTTTAACCCTAGTTACTAGGCCGCCCCGTACTCCTTATTATATTATCTGATCACGCTTCAGCTATATTATCTATTATTATCTATCTTCAACTCACGCTATTAGTACACGAAGTGGTATCGAGACACTTGAAAACCTCTTAGGATCCGGTGGCGGTTTATCGCGTTTGTCCTCCAGACGATTTTGGGCGAGGTCTGTCTTCACGCTTCAACGTTGTAGCTAATGCTCTACAGTCATCCATCACATCCGTTCGCCAGCGTGGGTAAATCGATCCTCCTGCATTACCCGTTGCTTCGCCTCTAACAAGCGTTGTTGAGACCCGACACGTCTACCGGAAGATTGCTAGTAAGCAGCCTTCGCAGCATAAATGGAAGTCTATCTAACACGCCAAAGCCGTTACACGACCAATTCCAACCTCGGAATTTTAGCACGTACTCATCATGCCCACGGTAAGGCCATTCAGAACCTGTAGCGAGGGTTGTATGCTAATTGATACACTTCTTTTAGGGAGATGATGCGCTCAATGGAGTAGCGGAAAGAATTGATGGTGAAAAATTTCCCGCCCACGCTGTGCAGGGTAAATACATACACGTCGCCGAAGCGAAATACATAAGAGCCTTTAAAGATGATGGAGATGATACGGAGTGGAAAAAAAAGGATGTCAAAGACTATAAGGCTCAGGTTCCCGACAAGCATGGCTGTGAAGTGATTGGGGGAAAGGACGTAAAGTTTACGGCAACGTGAGGCTTTCCAGCTCAAGATGCTTTCGTATCTCGAAGCCAACGTTCCGGTCGATGCTGACATTGATGGAGCCGTCTTATTGCTCATCATCAGGGATGAGTATGGTCACACATGATGAGAACAGTTATCCTTGTTGCTTTTCTATTCCCATTTGCCGGCTTTGCATGATTGCTTGGAGCAGTTTGTCTTGGATGTATAGAACCCTATTGCGTGGCGCGTTCGAGAATGAATAATGAATATCTATGACAAACAAGATCAGTGACCCGTAGTACAGAAGGAATGCTTCTCGCTTACTTCTGACTTCTGTTGTTATAACTCAGGCTCACGATCGGACGGAGGTCGATCAGGGAGAATCATTTGTAGATATGTTGACCGAGCTGCTTGTAATCAGTCCTGTCCATCTAGAAGTGAGCGGTGATAGGCACCTTGGTTGCAAAGACGTTTCGCGGATGATCCGCCGTCATGCTTTTCTGATGATGCTGTTACATTCAATCTCGCCCGCAGTGCTATACATGTCAATGCCGCATGCCTACTATTAGACGCAACAGGTCTTACCTATCAGATTGTTCCCGAATTGAGCACAGTTTGCCAATGGTTGTTCGTTCTCCCAAGCCTCGAGGGTTTTCAGCAATGCTTGCGAGCACTCCCGCGGCGGCGTCGGCATTCCCTTGAGGAGATAGTTGAATTTTGGCGACGACATCGTGTGAGCGCATTCGGACGTCCTCAAAGCGCCTGCGAACACCATGGCCCCGTCGCATCCCAGCTTTTGGATGTCGAGAGCTCTATCATACTGTTTGTTATTCTTCAACCGCAGGCCACTAGATTCAGAGTCTCTAGCTGGCAGGCTAACGTAGATTGCTTCGTACGATTTTCTGAGAGTACGTCCGAATTCGAATTGGCCTTCCAGAAGCTTCTCTGATACCGCCTTTGCCTTGTCCAGAATAGGCCTGCAACCCTGCTCCAGGAAATCCTCGTGCTCCTTGATTATACTGGTAATAGTCGACGACTGTGCCACGTAGATATTTTTCAATTTCTCTAGCCCCTCGATTTGGCGATCCGGATCTGTGAGAGAGTATTGAGAGAGTATTGAGAGAGTACCTCGCCTTGTTTTTCGGCAATCCGAATTGGTGCCGAGAGAGTCATGTTACAAAGAAATCTAAAAGAACTATATCTATGTAAGGAATTGGATGCTCCATACAAGATTCAGGGCCTTGTCAAGAAGTTTAGAAGCTTGGATACAATGGTTGTGTAATGAAACGAAGAGGTCGGTTCCTTCTGAAATTTTTCAAGTTTTGGAAAAGCCCTGTCCTTTACAAGGGTTTGTAAACTCTTACTCCACTCTGCTCACCCTGTCCGTGCCACTCAGTCCGGCCCGATTCATCACGCTCTGCACCGCTTTGAGAGTAGCCAAGCGCTGTGTTGACCAATGGCTTTATGATTAGCGTGGAGAAAGATAAGTACTGACTCAAGGTCATGCAATTACACCAGTGTCCATAGCTTGGTGGAGCTGCTGTCGTATTGAAAGCACCCTTTAAAGACGGCAGATCATCGAGTGTTCGTTCTCATGCCGGTGCTATCACGTCAACGCGTCAATACGGATGACATTGTGTAAATGGGTAAGATATCTTGTTGTTCTTCTCCTATTGTTCTGTTTGCTATGAATAACTCGTCAACTTCACGTTCATTACTTGTGATCGATTCCGTTTTCTCATTCTCGTTGGTTGCCTTTTTACTGCCCTCGCCACGCACCGTGTACCTTTGACGACGTCAACATTGTCGTCGTGCATCCTGCATTGCATCGGCCGGACGTGCCTTCATTAGCCTTTCCCTCGCTCCAAATCCATGGCCTTGCAAGCCCAGCCTCATCAGGGTCCAGGCGGTCCTGCGGAGGAGTCTGAGCCTCCATTGGATTTCCTGCAGGTTCTCGAGAACAATATATTCGAAGATCCGCCGCCCTACGACGAATCGGGCCTCCGCCAACCGAGTTTCGTGCTGGAGAATAACTCATCTGCCTCACCTATCCCAACCTTTCACCTGGCCCCTTCACCGCCTCAGGAGGCATCGGCTGTACCGAATCCAAACTAAACGTCGCGTTAGTGGGAGCCGGAGGCGAGGGCCATTCTCCTCGGTCAGGACTTGCAGACTATAACAAATCCTCCGTTTTCGCCTATACGGACTCAGGGATGCACTCCGGCATCTTCTGCAACAACGTTGGACGTATTGGCTCGATCAAATCCTCGACCGTCTCCGTCCAACCAAGGTTGAAGGTGGCCGCCGTGCGAACACTGAGCAGTCGAAAGATCAGGTAGTCGAAGGGATATTGGAGTTGGTTGAACCTCCCTGTCCCTCTTCGCCGACGAGCGAGAGCTGGGCACCGTACAAAGCAGTAGGCGAGACGGGTGTTAAGAAGATCGTTGCTAATATTGATGAAGAGAGTTGTCTTCAATTCAGGAGAGTCCCATTTCAGGACTGGCTTCGGCATTCGATCGTAGATAAACTTTTCTTTCATCATAAATTGTTGAGTCGCCGCCTATATTCATACCTTCGATGGCACCCCAACGAAATAGATAAATATGTTGAGGTCAAAAAGGTAAGTCAGCTTTGCGGTGGTTAATGGCCATACTAATCATAGAGGCAGGAATTGCGCGATCGAAGCACGTTAGCTTACCAAGCTATATTGCACTGTCTCGAGTCACTATCCGGTTCAATGTCGACCGGACGTTTACCTTTCGAACTTGATATCATCAGCACACCACTGAGACTTGTCTTCCAAACTCGGACCCTCAGAGCGACACTCAACGTCCTTCCAATGCTGGTAATTCGCTTCGATCTCACCTACAAAAATATCGTTGAGGACCTCGATTGGAAAGGACAATTCCACACCGTGCTTGCTTTATTTAATGCATTGATGGCCGGTCATTCCATGAGGCAACTTGCGAAGGAAGTTGCTGAATGGACAAGCACGAATTTGACTATCTTTGCCCTATGGGCTTCAAAACCCAAGACGCTCTTCTGAAACTTCTGAATAAGAAGTCGAATATAATAACCATGGAGTACGTAGAATATCTCCTGGGCCATCCTCAGCTCATGCACCAGTTCCAAGAGCTTAGAGTGGTAAGTAAACCATAAGCTTTAGTGGTTTACCTAGCTGATTTTCGGTACTGGGAACTATTCAATCTTCGCAATTAGTATCGTTTCCATGCTGTCCCAGTAGCCCTGCGGGAAGCTCACTTCGACGAGTCTACTCTGTAAGATTATTTTGATCTCATGAGCCCGGACGATAACTATGCTGCCTTCCGAGCCCAGATGGCCGCACAAACAGGGCTTCCCTTTCTCGGAAAGTCCTGGGGGCGCACACCACGGGGGCGCACAGCATAATTCGGATACAGCCGTAGATACCGAGGTCCTTAGATTTGTATAGGGATTACATACAAATCTAAGTACTACCGTATCAGCCATATTACCGTCACCGCTTTGAATGCCAGCGCAGTATATCGTTATTATATATATAGCTGTCGCTAATCCACCCTATTTATGCCTCCCATACGTCGCTGTTACTCTTCTACGCCATTATTCCGCCTTATGCTATTGACTGAATTGACTTAAGAACGCCGCGTTAATAATCTACTACTCCTGCGACTCCCGCTCGTCCATATTTATGGCGGCGATGAGGCTATTATAGGGGTAAAAGGCTCAGCCTTATTTTCTACCACTAGTATAGGACCCCCTTACTCTTACCCCGCGAGGCTACGACTCGCCCTAAGTTTACTCCCACGCTTTAGTAGGCTTAGGCTGTCGCCGCCCGAGTACTAACGGAGCGGGTGAGGTAGGAGGGTTTTCTTAACTGCTGAGGACGGGTTTATATGACCATATCAGGGCTTTTTACTGCGGGGGCGGCGTCGTTTTACCTAAGGGGCGGAGGTTACTGTTAAGTAGGAGTGTGTAGGAAGGATAGAGGTACAAGTCGACAAATACCGTTTAAAAGTCGGTCAGTAATATAGCTAATGCGGGGTTACTTAGATTTGTACGAGGATTACATATAAATCTAAGTACCTCGGTATTAACGGCTATATCCGAACTGTGCTGTGCGCCCCCATGGTGTGCGCCCCCAGGACTTTCCGTCCCTTTCTACTTCCTTACGTCCGACAATATACCCTTCTTGGAGAAGCCATATTGCGCGATGTCTTTTCATTCGCAGATTACAGTCCGGAGGCGGTATTAACTCAATCCTACTCCTCTAGAACAGAATCTGGGTTCCTGCATCATTTCTTAGCTTGTATCTACCACTGATATGATGCGAGCATGCCTTGGATTTGGAAGGTAGAGGACTAGTATATGACTGGGCCTTCTGAGTGTAATATCAATTAGAATGTATTTGATCGAGTTAGAATACTCATAGTCAACTATGCACGTGAAGATTAACAATTTCCACTTTCTATCTTTCACTTTATTTTCTCTTCATCTGCTCAAGTTCTTGGAGGAGCCCTGTGGAGTCGGTATAGAAATAACAGAATAAGGCTCAAGAAGCCTTTTTAGTATGATATAGAAAGGCGAGAATTATTGTCACACCGCAAATCCGCGCTGACGCTCCAGGCATAACGAATCTTTTCGGCTAGCGGTGTACTCGGGTCTGACGTGTATCTGAAATGCGATATGACTGACGCCAGGATTGAGCGGGCCATTGTTGAATGTCATACATCTTTCGATAACTATCTGCGTGACTTCAAATACGATCCGTCTTCCGAAGCTTCTAAAACTCAGCTGCATTCTACCCATTCCCTAAACAATTAGTAAAAACATATTTCAGGATACAAGCTTCTATCCTTCCTTCCAACGATCCTGTCCCAGACCTATCCCAGCTTCTGTGTTCCTGAAAGGCCTCCGAGGGAGTTTCAGACACCAACAGGGACACAAGTACTGGGTAATGATGAATATTAAAAAACGTGGACAACCAAAGGAACTCAATAGCACGCTCGAATTCGGAGCTGCGGTCACTCTCATTTTTGCTGTCATACTGTAAGTAGTCTGTATGCCAATCAAAAGACCAACATCCCCCAATATAGGTCTCAAAATGCCTCGACTAAGGTCTGCATTCATTACGAGATACACACAATATTAGAGTCAAATGGTCGCGCCCCGCTCAGCATGAAACGTACGCATATCGATATCGTAGCAACGGCGCTCCCGCAAGAACCCCGTCGACTTTTAATGGCGAAAATTGATCACCTTCCAATCTTCTTCAGCTCCAACCATCGCAGAGGTGGGAAAGTAAAAAGCGTGAAGCCACACCCCAACCAGATTCCAATATCAGCACCAGTTCCACCACCCACCCGCTTCGCCACAGGCCCAACGTACCAGGCCTGAGACATGCCAATAATAGCTCCCGCCCATCCAATCAAGAAAGAAGCCAATGCCGCGAAGCCAATAGGAAGATACTTCTGATCTTCCCACTTTGTCCAGTCGAAGCCCTTTGTACGCCGAAAGATCAAATGCTCACACAGCATTATAGTGGCCCAGATAACGATCCAGTACCCCATCAACGCAAGGAAGTTTTGGAAAATCTGAAAAAGATGGTCGCGGCCTGCGATGGCGCAGACGAAATAGATGAGCACGATGACGCAGACCCAGAGGTAGCGAGGCACCATTTTGCCATAGCGACCAAGGACCTGGGCGCCGAGCGCGGCGGCGTAGGTGCCGGGGATATTGTTGGATATGACACCCAGCGCGACGATGACGCCACAGAATTTGCCAAAGCCACCAACAGGGCTATAGCCCTCTAGTATTAATGCACCAGACGAGATACCGTATGCATCATTCCACGCCGTGTTCGTCGCAACACCAGCACCGAGGCCCACACCAATGATATTGACGAAGATGAAAGAAGTCCAGAGGCCGGTGAGGGTCATGAGGAAGACAAGCTTCTTGGAGGTGTTTTCGGGGTAGTAGACGAAGTAGTCTGAGCCGGCGCCGGCCCAGGAAACGGGAACGGAGAGTTGCAGGGAGAAGAAGGAGAGGCGGTTGGCGGTGATGGCGGCGCTGGAGCCTTGGGAGGCGGAGTGCACATTGAAGTGCTTGCCGGCAACGCCGCAGAGGACGAGTAGAACGATCATTTGGGGTACCCATGCGTATCTGGATGGTAGGCGTTAGTGAAGCTCCCCGGAGAATGGGTCTACAAGCGAGAGACAGGTACCTTTCGAAGACGTGGAAGACATGCATGCCGAAGACAGCGACGGCCCAACTGATGAGGGCAGTGATGACGATGCCGACAACGATCGTCATGCTGCCATTACTGACTGCAGACAGGATCTGTCCTGCAATGATGCAGCTGATTGTACCGTATCCAACCATGATGATCATATTCAGTACACACGTAATCTTTCCAGGCCAATATCCCATGAAGTATCTGGTTACGATCTGTGGGGTGCAACATGAAGGGTCAGCCGACGGCTACCATGGAACGCTAGGAGTAGAGTGTTCGCGACGGCCATGCAAAGATCGCGCAGAACAGAATGGTGCTCACCATGGTTCGATTGCCACTCTGTGCGCCCCAAATACTGGTATACGCTACCACCGCGGACCCAAGCAGGCAACCCCACACAGCCATCATCGTACTATCCACAAACCCCAAGTTGAAAAGCAGTGGCCCCAGGAGTCCAACAGCAAGATTGTTTGCAGTGATGTTTGCACTGAACCAAAGAATGGCAATGTTCACATATCCAAATGCCGAGCCAGCATGGCGCTCCTCTGGCATCACACGCGTGATGCCACGCGCTTCCAGGCCAGCGAGGCTCTCAATTCGTGTATTCCAGTACTTGAATGAACGAGGGACAGGCACTGCTGGGCTGGGCGTGTTGTCTAAGGAGGCTGCTTCTTTGTCGAGGGAGCCGCTGCTGGGTGATAGATGAATGCCATCTGTAGCAGCGGTCTTCTCGACGTCGGCGCCGGGTAGATGCGTTCCGTGACCGTGGTGGTGCGGCTTCATGGGATCCATGCTGTGCGAGCCTGGGTGTCAATGGATCTTGAGGGTTTAGGTGCTTGTCGCCATTGACAAGAAGGAATGAGAGAAATATCCACAAGCAAAAGCATGAGGACGCTCGGCGAGGGTGAATGATTGCGATTGGGAAGGTTTGGTGGGGGTACTATAGCACGTAACCGTGCGGGCACCTCGCTTATAGCGAGGTGCCCGCACGGTTAAGAGAACGGGCTGATGGCGCTCATCGCTTGCAAGCTTTTGAAGTTTGCGATGGCTTGTCGATTGTACTTTATGAGAACAGGGCCGCGGAAGATGGCCAGGCTCAAAGGCTGTGCCGTGGAAGCAGCCGCTTGTCAGGAATGGTGTTAGTAGATCAAACATCAATGCGGCTAGTTGGAGAGGACATCGATGGTTCGCTGGAGAGGACGAACTGGGCGGGCCTACTCCGTAGTTATACAAGTAGACAGGCCAGGTTTCGGCCAATTCTTTACTTCAAGCTCCGCGGTGACGTAGAGAGCAAAGGATGAGAACATCGACGCGATACCTGCTTTACTCGGTGGAATGTTGCACCAACACCAGTACGGAGTACTATAAGACAACATCATCATGATGATGATAAAGTAGGCGACGTTTAATGATAGTGTAGTGATTGACTTCCGTAACCAAAAGGTTGGTTGAGTAAGTACTTTACGCGATTCCCATCGTCCCAGTGGTTCCCCGCTTCCCCGTTGCTGTAAGCGCAAAGTAAGGGGTAATTCCAGTCCATACGGAGTAATGTCATCCCCCAAAGACATTGCCCAAGAAATATCGCAACCCAGAACTAATGTTGGTGGCTGTTGGCCTCCGACAACCCAGGCATCTCATCTGGCTTTTCACACGCTTCAGCTATGGGCTATGGCACTTTTGCAGGAAGCTATTATCCTATCGGGGTCTAGCCTGGCCCTTCACGAATCAAGACCAAGGATTATCCCGCACGCCGTCCTGCTCTAGCCTCGGCAGATAGGGGGTGAATATCGATGTCGATGTCGATGTCGATGTCTGATCCCTAATCAACATATAGATCTAGTAGCTTGTTGTCTTGCGCTGCAATCATTCCAGCTCGTTGCATTCGAGCCTTTGGTAGGAGTGTCTGTGCTCGGAGTCGACCATGGCGCAGAATCCAGAGGCGAGGACTCTGCTCATCGAATCATGGACCTTATATTCAATCGCCACGACGTTTACTATTTGCAGATTGTATGTCTCAATTGACATGGATGCGAGAGAAGACGTTCACATCGCTGACATTCCTGTAGAATATCTCGAAGAATATTGCTAGGGTCATGGCGGAAATTGCAAACAGACGACTATATTATGATGTTCGTCAATGTATGTCTATCTCATACCTCCATGCCCCAGCGCCAGAGACACAGACCAAAGCCACCGAGTCTTTGTGCTGACTGTGGTCGTGCGCGAAGATATGCTTCACCATGGTCGTTGTTGGGTTAAACATCACATCCTCGAACCTTGCCAATTACCTGCCTCCTGGGGAATATGAGACTTTGACTCCGGATGAGATCAAGAATGCTGTGTACGGCAGCAAGTGGGTCATGATCACCGAGGAGTTCCAATTGGCCACGCTCTGGCTGACCAAAGTCTGCTTGTTGATACTCTACCTGCAAATGACGTGAGTGTACTCCTCCGGTACGCAATGTGTGCCCTCCCTACTTGGGAGTCTGCATGCTCGATTTCAGAAGAAATGCTGACTTCTGTGATCGATCAGCTCCGGGCTACCAAAGCAGCACCGCCTGGTCAAGTGGGTGCTCGGGTACGCCGCATTTGGCTGGGTTGTGAGCGAGATCTTCTACCTTGGTGTATGGTGCAGGCCAATCCAACAATACTGGCAGGTGCCAGTACAGAACTGTACGTTCATTTCTGTCTAACCCATTTCCTTTCACTCCCTACTTCCTAGTCTACCAGCTGCAGAGACCAAGCAACCCGCAAGCCGTTCAATGTTGACTCTTGAACAGCGCAATGTGCATCATACTACCACCACATCATCATGGTCAGCACCTTCAACATCTCTACCGATCTGATCATGTTGTTGATACCAATCCCATTGCTTGTCAAAGCCCAATTGCCACTGAAAAGGTACACAAACAACATTGCTCAATCATTCATTTAGCCAGCGTGACTAATACTACCCCCTTCTATCAGGAAGCTCGTCCTCTGCGCCATCTTCTCCCTCGGCGTCTTCGTCATCCTCGCTGCGATCCTCAACCGCTACTACAACTTCACCTCGGGCTACGGCTCCCTCATCTACCTGAACTGGTATGCCGGCGAAGGCGCAACCAGCATCATGGTCTCAAACATCCCGCACTTCTGGCCCCTACTGGCGACGATCTTCGGGCTCGGCAGCTTCAAGTCAAGCCGCAGCGCGGATCCGGGAAGCAGGAACTACGGGATGAGTGGCAAAAACAACACACGCGTGAGCCGCATCCGGCCTGATGAGCATGGCTACATACGCTCCGAGAGCGAAGAGCGGATCGCGAATGCAGGTGCAGCGCGGGGTTGGGAGAATGGGTTCTACACGGAGCAAGGGATGGGTGGTCCCGCGCCGGAGCAAGATGTGGAGTTGGGGAAGATGGGAGAGGCAAAGGGGTATATGGGGGCTAGTGTGGTGGTTGGTGATGTGAGTGGGCGGGGGAGCAAGGATGCGGCGAGGGAGAGCGACGGGAAGGAGGATGGGATCATGAAGACCGTACAGATGCATCAGTATGCAGACGGGGATGATGACTATCCCCATAATAATGGCCGTGGGTTTTGAAGCATGATCTGGGGGCGAGATGCTTGGATCAAGCGAGTGTGATTTAGGGGAAAAGGAAAGTGAAAAAGGCGGGCGCTGCACATAGACATGTACGCAAGATATGTACGACTATACTTGGTGCGATTGAGCGAGAAGGAGAAAAGCGGCGCTGTGTATAGATTACCTTTCTTGTCGGCCTTCGGCTTTTTATGATGACTTTTGGTACCTGTAGAGATGGGATAGTTCTCCAATTCAATTGTAAGATGACTATAAGAGACCTTTGCCCTGCTGTTTCCATTTTATGCTTGCAGCGGCAACTCCCAGATTATGTTTCATTGTCATCAATCAGGCATGAACATTCGTGCAGCCATTGGTGGTCGTATGGCCATTGGTAGCCGTCCTCCCACCAGCCCAATCTTCCTTCATCATCTCGGCCCCCTTCTCCCCAATTGCATAAACAGTCGCCTGCAAATGCGCCGCAATCTGCAACGGCATAATACTCGCATCGCAAACCCTCAACCCTTTCGTCCCATAGACCCTCAATCTCTCATCGCATACAAAGCCCTCCTGGATTGCTTTTGCGGGCTCGGAGCCGCCCATGGCGCATGTACCGACGGGATGCCAGTCCGTGATTGTGGAGTCGGTGATCCATTGTGCGAAGTCATCGGGCTGATTGCCGTCTGCAACATCAGGATAGACGCGTTTAACAAGGATGTCGCTCAAGGGCGCAGTGGAGCAGATCTTGTCGGCGAAGGACTGGCATTTTTTCATGAGCTCGTAGTCAATTTTGCCGCCTGTGTTTTCGTAGTACTTGGGGTCGATGATGGGGTAGTCATCAGAGGTGGCTATTGTACCTTTCTCTGTCTTGGTTGGCGGAATGTGAATGTTCCCAACCGAGAATGGGTATTGGAGCATCATGAGCATGGTGGCGTATTTCTTGCCGGGCTGCGACGGATAGTAGGCGCTGAAGTTGTTGACGTCGAAGTAGAATTCAATTTGGCCTAGGTTCTGACCTGTGGTTAGGCGATCGATGAGAATTTTCTCCTTGGGTAGGGAATTCTTGGTGGATTCGGAAACCAGCTGAGAACTGTACTTCTGGAGTTCCTTTTGGGGGACGAAATGCGAGAATGGAAGATAGCAGACACTTGAGGGGACGATGGTGCGAGGGCCGTTATGACTTTCTTTGTATACTTTGTCTGCGTTGGCGGCGAGCTCGGGGTCGTTGCGAACGTCTTCTGGGGTCGTAATACTAGGATCGATCTCGTAGAGCATGGTAGTCACTATGAGGAGGTGAGGTGAGATTATTCACTTGACTGAGGCAAGATATGTCGAAAAAGACTCGGGAGACTTACTCATGTGCTCCTGAAGACCTTCGCCTACATAAGGACTCACTACTCTGCACTCTATTCCAGCAGCTTCGAGGATCTCTGGGTTTCCTACGCCAGACAGTTCAACCAGCTGTGGTGATTGCACGCTGCCGCCACAAATGATGACCTCTCCGCTCGTCTTGACTACATGCTCCTTGCCGCCATGCACGAACTTGACACCTTTGGCTACCCAAATACTACCTTCCTTCTCAAGGACGATCTCTCTTGCCAGAGCGTTCGTCAGTAGCTTCAGGTTCTTTCTCTCGGCATTAGGTCTATAGTACGCAACGGCCGAGTAACATCTCTCGCGCAGATCAGGAGTGATGCCCGTCAATGCTGTCCAACAACCTAGGTTAGAGCCAGAGAAGTTGCTGGCGCATGTATCGATGCCGATGTTATTGAGTGTTTTCTGCCAGTGCTGGTGAGACGCTCCGTAGTCGGTGCCGTAGGATGTCCGCAGTGGGCCATCCTTCCCATGGAACTCGTCGTTGAAGTTCAAATTGTTCTTAACTTGCTGCTCGTTGTCGGGGGGGTAAAACCCTTCACATTTCTTGAAGAAAGGCCTGCAAGGCTGGGGTTTAGCTCACCTTCTCACAACATGATACTGATCCGCACAAGGGGCTTCTAAACGACTTTTCAAGCGACAAAGCAGAGACTCACACCAAAGCCTTCCAACCCCAGCCTTTTGCACCCAAATCCTCCCATGCATCGTAGTCTTCCTTGCATCCACGATTCCAGGTCATGAAGTTCAAAGCGCTCGAGCCGCCGAGGACCTTTCCTCTGTTGAAAGGAATGCTCCTGTCTCCAAGCCCAGGTTGCTTAGTGGTCATGAATTGCCAGTCCAGTTCGGTACCCAGCGTCTCGCCATAGCGGCCAGGAACATTAATGCGTGGATCGTCGTAAGCTGCGGGTCCCGCTTCGAGTATACCGACCTTAATGCTTGGGTCCTCTGACAGGCGAGTAGCTACGACAAGGCCGGCGGTGCCTCCGCCCACCACGATGTGGGTGAATTCGTGAGACAAGAAGTCGCCAACAGTGTCGTGGGATGGCGCCATTCTGCGGTCGTCGATTGGAGAGGTCCGTTTTATCCTGTCAATACTCGGGTGTAACAAACTTGATTGATTAGCGCCACGTTGTAGCTCTCCCTCCCACCAGCAGTACCTTTAGTGGGGCCGATGTTGAGCTACGCAGTTTCGACGAGCGGTCGAGAAGGCGGGACAGACCCCTCGTCGCTCGTCGAGGTGACTTTCTAGCTGCATATTGCACTAAGCTAGAGCCGAGCCACCAACTAATGTTGGTGGAACCAGGACCGTGGAATCCTTTGGTACTCTTGAGATAGCATTGACGAAAAATGAGCGGGACCTCCCCGCCCGTAATCGGCGTATATGTAACTCTTATATTTCTAATACTCTTACTTAATCTTTCAAGTACGATACTATTCTTATTTATAAAATTATTCGAGAAAGACGGTAGTTATTTCTAATATATATATATAATAATATATACTATCGAAGTCTTTAGTCCTTAAACTCCCTATAAAAGAATTATTTTAAATAATTAAATTTAAAATAAAATTACATTAATTATTATATTTAGAATTAATAATAACGAGTTTGTTATTTTAAAATATTCTAAATACGTATTTTAGAAACTAGTAAAAAGAGTAGAAAAATAAAAGAAATTATTAAATTATTTATAATTATAAATATATATTTATATTTATTTTATATATTAAATTAGGTTAATATCTCGTTAAAAAACAATTTTAAATATATAATAAATTAATATTCTAACTCTTTTTTAGAAATTTCTTTTAAAATTTAATTAAATTTTTAAATAATAATTATACAAGAGTTAATTAAAAAATTAATTAATTAAAATATAATAGAAAATTAAAAATAGCGAGGAAAGTATTTAATATATAAAAAATATATATTATCGCGGTATAGAGTAAATGTCTAAAGAGCGATAATTAATAAATTCTCTATAATTAAATCTTTATTTATTTAAGTCTTTATTTATTATTTTATAAAAAATTAGACTTCTTTAAAAAAGTATTAATATTAAAATATAGTATTATATATATTATTATATTATTTTTTATTATAATCTCGATTCGAATTATTTTAATTATATATATTAATATAATATATACTAGTCTCGAATATACGAGAGTTTTAATAATTATTTATTAATTTAATATACTCTAGGTTTTAAATCTTTAGAGATTAGTTTTTTAATTAAATTTACTTCTTTATTTAAACTTCGTAATTATTTTATATTCTTTATATTATTTAAATTCGCTAACTAAATATTAGCGGGTTAAGTTATTTTATAATTAATTTTTTAATCTCGAAACTAGTCTTTACGCGCTTTATATACGAAACTATATTTATTATTTATAATTATTATTTTCGTATATAGTTTTTAAATTAAAATATATTATAAAAGATCTTTAAAGTAATATTAATTAAAAAACTCGCGAGTAAATAATTTAATATTATTTTTATAAATATATAATATTAGTTTTAATTAAAATAATTAATTTTTACGCGATATATAATAACCGGATTATTATAATCTCGAAGGATATATAATTTATATAATAATTAAAGATTATATTTATTAGATAAAAATATATTATAAATAGTATTCGATTATTTATACTCTATTATATTTATCTTTATTCTATAACGATTAATTAATTAATACTATTACTTTTACTAAGAAATTCAGATTTAATTATAAAATTTTGAATTTTCGATTCTATTTTCGAATAATTTAATAATTATTTATATCTATTATAATTAATACGATAATTATTAATACGAGATATAATAAAAGATTATTTTAATATAAAAATATTATAAATATTATATAGTATTAGGATTATCTAGTAAAAGAATAAAATAGATATTAATAATAAAATTATTTATTATAATCGGAGGGTTAATAAAGTAAATAAATTATTAAAATACTTATTATTTTATTTACTAGTAAAGGGTTCGTTTTATTTAATATAGAATATTATTTCTTAAACTTTTAAAATAAACTAGCTAGAGCGCGATAATATAGGAATAAAGTCTTTAATTTTCGTAATTACTTTTATTAATTCGAGCCTAAAGTACTATATATTAAAATTTCTAGAAAATTCGTTAAGTATATATTAACTTGTATTATATATAATTTATTTAATATAAAAGTAATTTATTAAATAAAACGAACCCTCTTTTTACTAGTAGAAAAAATACTCGAAGAGTAAATAAAATAAATATATTACTCTTTATAAAATTTTCTTCTATTATATAAATAGTATATTTATAATATATAAAGTATATATCAATAGGCTAAAGGAGTAGTATAAAATATTTAAATTAATATTAAAATACCCCTATTATAGTATTTAAACTAGAATATATTATAATATTATAATTATCCCCCCCTTTAAAGCCACGTCCCCGTAGTGAAAATAAATAAATAGTTATAATATTAAAAGTAATTAAACTCTAAAGACACGACTCCGAGTATATATAATTATTTTAGGAATTAAAACTTAAATTCTAAAACCCCCGAAGAGTGTTATTAATATATTATAATATACGATTTATTCTAAAGCCCCCGAAGGGTACCTCTAGAGTATATATATAAATATAGTATTATAACTCTTAACGGGTACTACTAATAGGGTTTAGAGTTAATTAAATATTTATAAAGTTTTTCTAGGGCCCCCGAAAAATACCTCTAGAAAATATATATAAATATAATTTAATTCTAGGGCCCCCGAAGAGTATTATTAAAGTATATATAAATATAACTTTTCTAGGGCCTTATATAGGTACTATTAACGGTTTTTAAAATCTTTAAATAAATATTACTAGAACCTTAAAAGAATAACCCCGAGTATATATATATAGGTGTATTTTACGAATTTTAATTAATTCGGTTATAGGGCTAATTAGAGACCCTTAATTTAGAAAATCCCTCGAAATTTAATTATTCTAGCGCCGTAGCGCTAAGAGCCGAAAATAATTTAAATTTTTTAATATTCGAATACCCCGCCTTAATATAGCTAAGACCCTAAAATAGGGTTTATATAACTCTTTTTAACGATTTACTCTCGGGTAACTAGTTTAGAAATATAACCCGAATATTATTATAATATATAAAGTATATATTAATAAATTAAAAAAGCGGCGCGAGGTATTCGGGCTAATATTAAAATACCCCTATTATAGTATTTAAATTAGAATATACTATAACGTTATAATATTTTTTGATAAATAAATACTTCGTATTTAATTTTCTTTAAAACTTTTAATTCTAAATTCTAAATATCGACGTTTATTAAATTATTAATTAAATTTATTAAATTTATCTAGTTATATTTAATTATTTATATAAAAACTATTATTTACTCATTTTTAATACTTTTTTTTAAAAGTATTAATTTAGAATTTATTAATATTATATTAAAATATTAAATAGAGAGTTTTAATCTTTTAAATATTTTTAAAATAAATCTTTTAAAATTAATAAAAACCTTAACTCTAAATATTTAAAATTATATTGAAAAATATAATATTATAGACGATAAAAGTTATATTAAAGTCTCTCGCCTAGATTAATATTATAAAAAATTTAAAAAATTTAATAATTAATTTATTTAAATTTAGTTACTCTTCGCTTTTAACGAGAGTACTATATTAATTAATAAATAAACGATTTTTATTATTATTTATATAAAAAGTAATATATAGAAATAAATTATATTATATTTAAAATATTATATAAAAGAGTTAAATAATATCGGTAATTTAATAATAAAATTTTAGATTAAAAATTTCTCTCGGTTTAAAACTAGAATTTTTATAAGTTTTTTAACTTATTAATAATTTATTAGAAGTTTATATATTTTAGTAATAAGAAGAATAATTTATTAATATATTTTAATAATATATTATTAATATTATTCGATATATTTCTCTAATAATAGATATAATTAAAAATTTAATATAATAATATAATTCGATAAATATAATTATTCTACTTGTTTTTAATTTATATAGTAAGATTTAAAGAAAATAATAAATATTTATAAGGAAATTAATAAATCTCCTCGTTTATTTAAATAATCTTTCTATAGCGATTATAGTTAGAAAAGAAGGAGTTTTTATATAAAAAAAATTCTTTTTCTCGATATAAAAGGAGTAAAAATAAAGATTTAATAATTAAAGAAATTATTCCTAACTAATTAATTAAATTTCGTAGATAAAATTATTAATTTTATTTTATTTTTAAATAGAGTTAATAATATATCTTTATTTCCGAAAATATATAAACCTCGAAGTTATAAAAAAACTAATATCGTAATTATATAATATATAATAAGTATTTTTAATAAATAATTAATCGGCTTATTAAAAGAAAAAACGACTAGGTATATATTATATTTTTTATAAAATTTAGTATTATATTCAATTTCGATATAATTAAATTGAAAAAATATATAATATAAATAATAATATATAACTAGTCGATATAGTATAAATTTTATTATCGGTAACTCTAGAAACCCCGATTTCTACGTATTTTATACCGAAAATATATAAAATACCGGAAATACGTATTTATTTTTATTCTATATTTTAAATATATTATAAGTACTTTTTATTATTAAATAAATATATTATAATTAATATTAAATTATTAAAGATTATTTTATTTATTAATCTCTATCTTTTAATACTATTCTATAATAGTAGAAGTTAGAGACGCGAGGAGTAAATAAATAAATAAACTAATTTATTAAATTTAATTAAAAGTAAAATATTCCGACTATTTTATTTTTATTTTTCTATATATTTTATCGTCGCTAGCTCTACCCCTCCCTCTCTCTTTTACTCTTTATTAATATTATTATTATTTATATTACTATAGTTATAGTCTCTTTTAAATTTAATAATATTATTATTACTTTTATAATTATTACTTTTATTATAAATATTATTATTTATCTAGTAAAACGCGCTCGTTGTAAAAAATCCCCTTTTATTTAAATTATATCTATAATCCTTTAAGTACTTAATAATATCGTTATATAATAATATTATTTTTTCGTCTCTAGTTCCGAGTTAATTAAATAGAATCGGGTAGAATTTCTTTTATACTAGTTATATATCGCTAATATATAATATAAATACGCGAATAATATAAATTAAAAAGAATATATTTTAATAAAGTATTATAAATACCTCTTTACCTCTATTATTAAAAAAGAGAAATATTATAAAAATAAAAGAATATATAAAAAATAGTTATATACTTTTAATATTTATACGATAAAATTAAAACTAGTTAAATACTTTATAGAGTTATAAAGTTATTTTCAAGATTAAATTTAATCCTCCTATATAAACTTTAATTTTATATTTTATATTTTTAATATTAAGATTTACTAAAGTTATAGAATATATATTCTATATTAATTAAATAGCGATTAAATAAATTTATTTTTCTAAATTTACCGATAATAAATAAAGATATAAATTATAATTATTTTATAATTATAATCAAATTTAAAAGAAAATAATATAATTAAGAGAATTTAATATTATAATAAAATAACTAATATTAAATATAAATAATAAATAATAATTAAAATAATTTCTCTAAATCGAAATAAAAAAAACTCGATTATTTCTATTAAAGGAAAATTATATAAATAAAAATTTAGAGTCTTTATATACGAGACTAGTAAAAAACTAGTATTATAATAAAATAATTATTTATTTATAAAGATTAATAGTCGGTCTATTTCTATTATAAAAGTTAAATAAAATTAAACCGTTATTATTAATTAGTAAATTTTATCTCGAAGAGAAATAATACGTAATAATTATTTTTATAAAAGATATTAATTAAGTTTCGCTCTTAAAGAGCGAATTATTATAGAATCTTAATATTAAAGTATTAGTAGAACGTAACTATAATATTTAATTAAGAGGGTTAGAGGGTTAGAGGGTCCTCTAACTCGTTATTTAATTATATCCGTGAATTAATATTAGCCGGAGTTACGACGATTAGAGCTGGTCAATATATACGTAGCTACTAATAGGGGCGTGCCACTTGATTAAAGGGTACTGTTAGAGAATATAACCTCGAATATACCTCAACCTAATGTTTCCGGCGCTGCGGTACAAAAGTCTTTTGGAACATTCTTACCTTTTCTTTGCTTCCATCCGTGGCCGCTGGGTATGTCTGCAAAGCTTAGTCCTTAACAAATGATATAGCTCACTCTTTGCGTTATAGGCAAAGGTTTTCGCATTGGGAGGAAGATCGAGATCGGGAAATATAACAATGAGAGCAAGTTTAGTTGTATATGACTTTGAAAGAACAGCTGTGCTGAGAGAATGATTAGAATGGCCATAAGTGGTGGTCCTTTGTTCTTCAAGACAACAACGAGGCGCAGATACGAGCAACCAAAAAGTTCTGGGACACGTTATGTTACCGCATGCAGGTATGGGAAGAGACCAGAAAACCTATATGGCACATGCTAACAACATTCAGAAAATGTCGCTGTCCGAACTCTCCTACTTCAATATGGCTCGGCATGTAAGCCTCGAGGTCGAGACGCACAGACGTAATACCAGAGCCAACGAGGCCCTTCGAAATTGGCTACAAGCCTCCTCGGACTCCCTGCAGCAGGCTCTGACGATACGGGTGCCGGATGTATCAAAACTGTGGCAGTTTACAAAACGCTTGGCTAGCGAAAGCTTCCTAGAGCGCTACAAAGAAGTCAAGAGCGGCAAGAAGGCCGAGTCAAGGTCCAAGAAAAAGACCACGGTGGCCCACAGCAAGAGGAGAGCAGAGGCTGGCATTACCCAGTCTAGGGAGCAAACGGAGGAGGTAGAGGGAGTGGAGACATCAGGTAATGAGGATCACAACATTCATGATTGACTTGACGGTATCGGGTTCGGGAGTTGCTAATGTTTGGCGTTGTTGCGGTGTTTGTTGTTTCACTATTACCAAAGGGGTGGAAATACACTATTTTCTACAATCAATCGTGTGAAGCGCATAGTCATCCTCAAGGACGCTAGATCATGTGTCAACCTTTGCAGTGTGCCAATCTAAGGATTTCTATTCATGACCGAAGAAGTACGACGGCATACCAACAGCTCATGAGAAGCCCTCTATCTTCCGGCATTGTCAGACTATCTCTACTATTTTATCCTCCCTTTGTTTTTTTAACTAGCATGGTAAAATGATACACACGACTTCTCACATGTCTATTAGTATAATCCGAGATGCTGCATCGAGAGATTTACTAGGGTGGAAGGAGCAATCGGCACGAAGTCCAAGAACCATCTTTTATTACGTGCAATCAAAAGTATAGAAGAGTATTAAGTCCCCCTCATCTCACACTCTCACCGGAACTACCGCCACTCAACAAATGCACTCGTCATTCAAGATGTATCGTCTTCTCCTAGACGATTGCGAGAGCGAAGACCCTAACGGCGAGGCTTGCCGGCCAATGGAGAAACAGGGGCTCTGCCGCTACGTCTGGAAGCAGCCCTAGGCTGTCTTAGATGATTTGGCCGGGTTCTTGGGGCGGTCGAGGTCCGCACCGAAGCTCATCGAGGCTGGACTGAGACGACAGAGGTTCATGTCAGTTCTGGCAAGCAATGGTCTCAAACGAGTATATACCTTTTCTCCGCTTCTAACCCCCTTTCTTCCTGACCGGCTGTTCCTCTTCCTCTTCTGCTTCCTCTTCCTCCGTCTCATCCACGTCCTCGTCCTCATCCGTCTCGTCTTCCTCTTCGTCTTTGTCCTCCTCCTCTGTATCTGTATTAGCTGGTCACTCTTCCTCCGAGGCCAGCTCTGGCTTCTCTCACTCTGATTCCTCACTGCCTTGCAAGTAGTCCGACTCGACAGAGAATACCTCAAACTGCTCAGTCGCCTCGGCTGTACTGCCTTAGAGGGAGGAAGGTGAAGGAGACGGTGACTCTATTCAGAAACGGTCAGATTCTGCGGAACTATGAAACGGGGTTGAATATACCGGGAGATTTGATGACTCGGACTCTTGGAGGGAGAGGACTATGAATCGACCTGTCTCGTGCTTTCTGCGTACCCTTGGTCGCTCGACGCGGGGCTTTCTTTGGTTTGGCCTTCGAGATGCCTTTTTTTGGTTGCCCTTTCTACTGCTTCTTCGCAGCCGGTCTTCTCGTCTTGGCCATCTGCGTCATGAATTAGATCGGTGCTGATAGCTCTGAGTCATGGAGATAGCACCTACAGTGTCAAGTTAAGAGCTATGTAGGAGACAGGGAAATGTCACAAGGGAAATATCGAAAAAGCCGGGGTTTGCAGATGCAAACAAACCCTTATCCTCGTCCGAAAATATCAGAGGTAAGCAGTCGCTCTTAATCCTTCTGTCAATTAGTTTTTGTAACCCAAGACAGTCATGGTAAGTAACAAGAAGAAACGTAGATCGGGTTACTTTTAAAGTCTGCACAGAATTTCTTAGATTACCGCTAGTGACTAGCCAAGCGCGCAGAGAACTCGTAAGCCTTTGCTTTCTTACGTTCCTAAAACTTCGTGTCCACGAGAATCTGCTTGAACTTTTATGAACCTTTATAAAAGATCGTGGAATCAGTATATCGGCTGTTATAGGGTTTAATTGCGTCTGCAAACCTCTTTAATAGTACAATACTATATTCTCTCTACTGTTCATCAAAGATTTTTAAGAAGGGTTTAATTGCGTCTGCAAACCTCTTTCATTACATAAGTCTTCCTACTACTATCGAGTCATCGTAGTCTCATCTCTTCTATCATATTCCTTCAAGGCCAGTACTTCTCGTTCTTCAGGGCAATCCTAGTCAATACGTGGCTGATTATTGGATAGATGGATTCTCGTAAAAGATCCGGGTCAAGACAGTCCACGACTTCTAACAAGGCTGCTAAAGGGTCTCTGGGAGACACACCAAACAAGTAGGTGCAAACATCTCTTACTCAAATTGTCGCCTGGTCTGTTGACAATTACTAGCCAGCAGCTTAATGAGTGGCCACCAGCCCCATGGAATCTCAAGAAAGCTCTCGAGGACTTGACACCTGAGACTGTGATGGATGCAATTGGTATCAGTCGAAATGTCCAGATGGATGACCTTTATACCCTTGTCACCGAGAAAGGGCCCCGGGAACAAAATATCAAGGGGAAGTGGGACGAATGGCGCAAGGTACGTTCGTATTGCTAGAGAATGGGAATCACTGAAAGCCATTAATCAATACATAGCACCGAGCCACGGACCAGTTCTTGGTGGCCGTCATTGAATATCCGAAGAAACTACCGCCAAAGAATTCTCCTATGTAAGTTGACCTATTCGTTTACTGATCAGCCTTTTACTTATTTGTGCTTAGGACTCCGTCAAGACCGACTGCACTCGTCAAGGCAGTAATCACATACGATCAAATGCGTAAGGATGCATTAGAAAAGGGTCTAGTCGAAGTGGCTGTTGAGGCGTCGAAGAAGGCCCTGGACTATATGCTCATATGCTCCCTGCGGAGTGGGTTTTCATCTTCCATCACATACTTACACCTCTAATTCTATTTAGAGGAAGAATTCAAGAACAATGACTACGAGCGGGAGATGAGAGAACTATGGCCAACCGTCATCGGCACAATCAAAAGCAATCCTGAGCCGTTGCCACCCTTTGACGTCTCTATGAAAACGGCTCCACAGCAGCCTGCTCTTGAACGGGTTGCTTCCACGGATGGAAACGCAGTAGCTACGACAAATGGCTCCAGCGCTAGTGATTCAGATCCAGCCTCCGAATTAGCCAGCTGGACACGACGATCGAGTCGATGCTTTACACACCGGGAGATAACGTGGCAGATTGGGACGATATAATACTTGACGAGGCCATAAAAGATGAGATCGCTGTTGCCATACATGCACTCTGGGCATCTGATGGGAAGAACGCCCTAGCCAACGGCATCCTTCTGTTTGGTAGTCCTGGAACGGGCAAGTCCGTTATGATCTTGTCTCTTGTTGCCGAGCTCCGCATCCCGATGTATATGGTAGACAGTCCCTCAATCATGTCTAAATGGCAGGGAGACAGCGGCAAGTAGGTTTTCCTACTCGAAGAGCGCGGGTTGTGCTCATGTCTATACACAGACTCATGAAAAGGCTTTTCCAAAAAGCCAGGGAATGTCAACCCTCCATCATCTTCATTGACGAAATCGACGGCTTCACTGGGACAGCATCGGAATCGGAATCCTCGTCAAAGGCAGATGTAAGGAACATGTTGCAGATCGAATGGGCCAAGCTAGCCCACGACAAGGCGGCCGTGATGGTGATCGGGGCGACGATCCATCCTGACAAAATCAACAACGCTTGTCTCCGGCTGCTCGACATACGGGCACATATCGAGCTTCCTGATGCTGCAGCGAGGTCGAAGCTGCTGAAGATCGCCCTCCGTGATGCTGAATCCGTCGAGCACGACTTGTCCGATGCAGACTTCAAAAGTCTGGGGGAATCAATGCCTGAGCTATCCGGCGACGATATCGGGAATTGCGTGCAGAACATAGGTCTACACATGTACCGGCGTGTATATCGGTCAACGCACTTTGTCGAGGTATCTGTTTGACTCATGCCCTATATCTCCTCGCTGACCCTTGTAATTTCTAGATGAATGGGAAAATTGTTGCATGCGACGCTCGCAAGGAGGGAGCCACGAAACGCTCCTTCAGAGACTTCAGTCTAGAGGATCGAAAGCGCATCGAGAAAGTATTTCTTTCAGAGCGGGTGACCTACGAAAGCATACGCGCGGAATTGGTCGAGAAGAGGCCCGTACACACGGAGGTTGAACTTCAGCGCCATCGAGATTTTGCCCGAATACATTAAGATGGGATGTGATCAGTATATATAGATTTAGTGTTTTTCCTATCGAAATATCGTATTGTACCTAAGCCTTACGCCAGTAGCCTTTATTTTGTAGAAGCCTGACCAAGCTTGTTCAGCTGCGTCGCATCAAGGCCGTAAACTCAGATGAGAAGATAAGCCCAATCTCAAAATTTGGAAGTGTGTACTCTTCATCCAACGAAAGTTTAGGTCAACAATTACTAGGGACCTACTAGGAGGAGGATACACAGTCATGGGCTACGGGAGGGATCTGATTTCAGAGTAATACAGACAAGACGCTGTATCGAGGGATGAAGTTCAATGATTTTCCTTTGCTCGTCGATGACGTCTCTCACAAGGTCTCTATCATCCTCGTCAGAGGGATATCACATCCGAGAAGCAGTGTTGCTTCACATCCCTTCTCGCAAGCAATTCTCCAGACCTCGAAATCCTCTTCGCGTCCAACATTTGTATATGCCTCTGGATCTCTGTGTCCTTTCATAAGCGTTGCTGCTGCGAGGCCGGCCCGCGGCTTGTCGATGTTTGTATCCTCGCCCTTGCGGTACTCTTGGGTCATCCGCTTTCCAGTAGCAAGGCTGTTAGCCTCCTTCGCGTCCTCTATACTCCTTAGGCGAGTTCCTGCTGCTTGTTGTTGTATAGGCTGGTGGCACGGCTGTTGAGGAGGCGGTTGCTGGACTTCAGCGGAAGATGTGATTATGCTATCAGCTGGATTGGCAAGGGCGATTCCATGATGATTGATACGGGTGTGGTTCACAACCTGAAATGGCTTGGATGAGCTGGGTAGGGTGCGGAGATGAGTCAAGTATTCATGACATTTGCACAAGATTCGTAGGTGCCCGAGTATGGCGCTGAAATAACAACAATGTCTGTATACCTGAACCAGAGCTCTCTACTCATGTAAGTTTATTTAATTAGAAGAGTTATCTGTAGAGCTGGTACTGGGTAGTATAGCTGTGGTGGGGGGGGGAAAAAAAAAATGCCAAGGATTTCAGCGTGTGCAGAAAGCTGCGGAATCCTTGGCAATTTTTTTTTTTTTTTTTTTTGCATTACACGCTCGACCAAGTCTACGAATAAAGCTTCTAAGATACTAACCATATATTAATAGATAGCCCTACTTAAGGCGATTCTAACGCCGTAGGAGTATAATAATTTAGATAGATAGTCGCTATATTATAAGGCTTCAAACATTAATAGTAGATTTAGTGGGGTAGGTGGGGCTTCAGAACGGATAAGAGCTAAGAATTAGCGTAGAAAGCCTAATCTCTACGCCTAATTTCTAAGATTTTGGCTGTAAACTTTTACCGCTAATAAATCCCGTACTAATAAATCGATTAGGTTTATTTTTACGGCGTTAGAATCGCCTTAAATCAAGCTATCTAATTAAATAAGGCCATTATCTTAAAAAGCGTTGTTCGTAGACTTGGAGTTATATGTATGAGGGAGCGCAAAAAAAAAAAAAAAAAAAGTGCCAAGGATTCCGCAGCTTTCTGCACACGCTAATTCCGCAGCTTTTTGCATACGCTAATTACGAGCGTCCCACCAAAATACCCGCTTCCCTCCCTCCCCCATGACAATCCTTCCCAAGTGCAGCGCACTTAAAATGTTGAAGTTTGACACCGAATGCAGGTATCGTGCTACTTTTTTGCCTCGAAACCTACAAGATGGACGCCTTTTTGAGTCTAGGAGATGGTTGATTCGTGAGCGAGCAAAAAGATAAGAACTGCAAGAGCCATATGCAAGCGAGTATCAATCTCAGGGATACGATGGTCTCTTTAAGCGATCGTATAACAGTAAGTTGGTTTCAGCTCGCACGAGAGGATGTTGTAGCTGGTTCGAGAACCGGCAGGATGACAGCCTTCACATAAATGAAGGGATCATTCCATATTGTAGGTAGATGGGAACAATCAATGGGAATAAGAAATGCAATCGTAACTTTGTAGATCAATGATTGAAGTACTCAATAAGTGTTTTTAGTTGGACAAGAGTCACTGACAGACTTCCTGCGACGGTGCAATCAGACAATTCGACCTGTACAGAGATGGAGGCATGAACAGGAAAAGTGCAGATGGTGGACGTGGCTCGCAATCTGTAGCTGCAGTATTATTTTGTCTCATCAGCATGGCTTGGGTTGATAATAGTAGATCGTGGGAGGACGCGGGCCAAAATGATGATATTATGTGTATGGCGCAGGGTATTCAAGGACATCGGCTCCGTTACAGTTCGGCAAGTTCTTGAGGACTGGAGAGAATGGCGTGGATAGAGATCGACGACAATTGGGGCGATGAAATAAATTGTAATATTAGCGTGGAAGGTCATGCCTTAAAGACACTGGCCCGTGTGGAGATTCCTGGCGTTGATGGTGTGGTGTTTGATGATGATAGTGAGGGAATAACATCATGGAGATGATGTTGATATGGGTGAAGCATGCGATAATCCTGCCTCATCAACTATTGAATCTGATGATCGTGATATTTTGATTTTGTAGATTGGACTTGCTGTGGCACCACGATGAGTCCATATGAGGATATGCAGAACACCAAAGCCCCCCGAGATCCGCCTTCAAAGACCTCATCATCATCTCAATATGCTTGTCGCCCTCGATAAATTGGTAGCTGCAGATGCATGGAAGACCGACGCCGTGAATTGTGACCTGTTCCACCGCCTCAAGCTTTAATAAAGCTCTCTCGACGTGCTACCCAGTATCTCCTTTCATTGCGACGTGGAATTCATATCATCTGGTCTCTTAATACGGGATCTGCAGAGATTCCCAGCTGCGGACACCAAGTCGTCGTGGATTCGAATCCTAGCTTGCCTACCAATTTTGTCTGGGATCCAAGCCTGAATTGCGAGGAAGAAGCGAGTGATGCACTCGTAGTCGCCGAGATGGCCTTCAGATTGTAAGCTGAGACGGCTTCATTGGGAGACCAAACGACGCAGATGAGGAGGGAAGAGGCATAGGCGTCCGTGTCTATGTAATCTATAGGCCATCCACAGCTCGCAAAACTTCATGATCAAATGCAAATTTATAAAAAGTTCACTGGCCAGCACGATGATCAGGGCTGAGGTGTATTCAAAGCTCAGCTCCTTTTATATGCTGCAAAGTGCCTCCAGGCCGTTCTGCCAGCAGCTCCGACAAAATGTCACCAAAAGGTCATGATGCATGGTGAAATGAGTCATTGAGCTAGGTTGTATCGGCAAAGGGTCCGCCATAAATCGGGTACAAGGTCTGTGGAGAGGTTTCAATCCAAAAGGCAAGAGCTTTCGTGTTCCTTCTTTATCAAATCTAACTGTGATCTTTGGTCCATGCTTCTTCAAAGATAGCGATGCGAGATCTAGCGGTGGAGAACTCTCATACTTTGGCATCGTTGGACGGTAACATCTTGAGCTGGTCATCCAAGTCATATGAGTCTTATGGTCGATGTAGCGATTTTCGGCGATTTGCTTGATCACAGCAGAAAGAGTCGAAAGGAGAGATCCATCATGAAGCTGGAGATGAAATAATATCGAGCAGAGCAATCATAGGCGTAATATCCGAGGATTTGGACCATAGGGTCTCATTGGTGCGTGTCGGTATCATAGCTAGTATGCCGTCGTTGCCATAATGTTGGCAAATCGTGCTAGGAGTAGACGTGAGACAGATCTTGAGGTTCTGCTATTAGGAGTGGAAGCCTATTGGTCATTGCACAGGCTTTTACTTTTTCAATACATACGTGGAAAAGATCCTCGTAAAGATTTCATACTCTATGATAGACTAACACTGTGGTAAATGCATAGAGTTATGTTTAGTTCTATCCTGTAATAAGTCCCCGGAAATAACTTTTTAATCTGTCAGTAGTATCCTCCCTCGAATTCTTGAATATTAGTACTGTTTTCCCCAAATTCTTCGCTCCAGGGTAGCCAGCTATTTCATTTAAGCTCTGAACGATCGCCTGCATAGTCCTCCCAGGCCACTGGTTTGGATCATCACCAGTTCTTACATATTGCGCCTCGTCCAATATAAACGCGAATTTTGACGCCGGGTGGTCACCGAACGCAGCATTAACATGCGGGCCCCTAGTCCGATCATAATCCCACCGCACCTCCCACCGCATATTAAAACTCCGTCGAAAGGTTTGCCGATTATCGCCCGTGCCAATTGTGAGACTTTTCGGAAGGACGATGTAGCCCATTAAACCGGTGACGTAAGCGTTTTCCTGTCCTTGAGGGAACTTGTTCGTAAGAAGATTGGTGGCGCTGTCGAGAGCCGCGAGCGCCACCTTGGTACCGTCATTATCAAGGCCGAACAGGTTGAGTGCTTCTTCGAGAGGATGTGTCACCGTACGAGTTTCTTCACTACGCTTTTCAAGGCGTCCTTCGGACTGATGGAAGGATGAGCGTCGTACTCTAGCCCTAGTCCAAGGGCGAGCTTCGACGGTGGGCTTAGTGTTGGATCCTTTACATCCATCTCTTCCTCCGTAACCGTCATGACTGCCGAATGACAGGTTGCTGGTACATGCGATGATTGAGGGAGGAATAGAAGAACTCGTTGTGGCTGGAGATGATATAGAGAAAGAAGGTATGCTTGAGCTAGACACCAAAGACGGTCGCGTGCGTGTTGGTCCGTAACCAAAGGAACCAATGTGACTTATTGATAGGGGTACCACTGGGCAAGACCGGGCTCTTGGTACGCTTGAGTACACATCACAATTTATCGTTGTTTGGTCAATGGCGATTGTGTGAATCAGTGGCTCTGCAATGTCCTCACTGTGGCAATGGCTATGGGGACACGCGGCGCTGGGACTAAGCTCTGCTGCACAGGTATGTATACATGCAAGATGACCCCAGCAGCCGGGTATTGGTGCATCTGGACTCGTTACTGGACGACTTCTTGGCCGCTCGGAGAGTGGTGTTACGCTGCTTTTGTTCGACGAGGCTGAGGGAGCGCTACGAGACGGTAGTAGTTGAGTCGGAAAGTGTTCTTTAAGGCAGTCCTCGTCCAAGGTGATGCAACCGATCGCAGGCTCATTGAGCAAAGGACTGGGCCTGATGAGGCTAGGGAAGAGGGTGATTCCCCAAAGGAAGAACGAATAATACATTGGCACAGGAGATTGGCAAGCTAACTTGGCAGATAACAGAAGCTAGCATGAAGATCGTCGACATTGGCATCTGTGATACAGCTATGTTAAGGCAAACATGATATGATTGTACAATCACCCTATAATAGCAGTATTGCTCGGATCCATGCGTACTCGTACATGAAAGAAACAAGGACTCCTTGGTTGTTTTTCGAGCCGTACAAAGATACATATCGATCTATCCAACCAACTACGTTTCAGCTATCCAGTAAGCTTTCTCCACGTTTGTGCAGAGTATGCGCCTCTCTCATAGCGGCAGCAGTACCTTTTCCAAGGAACAATACGTGATTCGTTGAGTATTGTTTGGGGCACATCTTGGACCCTCTGTGGGAGCGGTGCTTAATGTGAAACAAGCAATCCTTTGACAATTTCCTGGCGCACATGCAGAGCTTGGGTGGGCCTAGGCAAGTGTCGCTCTGATTTGTAAAAGCAGGGCTGACGCTTGATAGAAAGTACGTTACCGTGCCGCACCGATAACCTTGTATGCGGGTCTAAGCAGCCAGGTGATGCAAGCGTACGATTGAGCAAGAGTAAAACAACGCAACGATGCTCCGGCATTGGGTAAGAAAACCAAGGTCGATGGACACGCGGTAGCTGTCTGTTTCCAGCCCCTGCGCTCGTCGGCTCGAGAGATGACCAGGTCAAGTTCGTCACGAGATAGTATAGCAGTGTTTCATCCTTGTCTCTGGTTCGCATCCCAACAGGTGATATTGAGGCTCTGCCCGCCCGTTGCAGGCTGAAGTCCAACCAATCTGAGGTTTGATTTCCAATTCTACCTTGTATGCGGCGCTAGACTGTCCATACATTTAGCGACAATAATTTTCATATATACGATAGCTGTACTCAGACCCGAGCCGCTCTCCCGAAGTCCGTGTGCCGCCTTCGAGATGGAGGATTGCCCAAAGTTTGTCGTCATTACGGCCCCACTCATACTTTTCCTCCCAATTATTCTTTGGTCTAATCTACCCCTTTAGCTTGAAAGTCCGGGTAGGCGTATACTACGATGGTACGACGAATGACATCGCTTTTCCTGTAACGCCACTGCCACCAAGGGAGGTCGGTGGTCTGTACGGGTGATTGTATACAATAATCAAATCAAGAATAGCAGAATCTGTAAGTTGATAGGAGTCAAGTTAAAATCATAGAAGCTTTGAACCCTTTTTTAGCATTGAACACAATCTGCGAATTTAACAACCCGTCGAGCTGGCAAAGAACATACACCCTTTTGATTCTTCACTGTTAAAACATTCGTTCGCAACGCACCCTATATGACAGTACTCGCCCTGGTTCTCTATGAACCTGCTGTTTCGCCGTCATTCTGCCCTAGCTCTGACACCGTCTTTACCGCTGCTGTGTTGGTAATATCTATGTACCCCTCTCCTATTGATCCCCTTCCCCCAGCTGTGATGTAAAAGTATGTCGCCATGCATGTCTGCTCCTTTTGGAAATATTGTTCTAGTCCATACGCTATGCCCATAACGTCTTCCCATGTAAGCTCTGGGTGGAAGATTCCAGGCATGATTCCAAACTGCAAACCGCTGAACAAGCATTGCTTCCTGTACACCGTCTCGAGTATAGTACTTTTGGGTTGCTCGTGTGCGAAGCTGAGAACAGTCGCGAGGCACTGTTGGATCCTTTTTTGGGGGATTGGAAATTTGCTTTCTTGCGTTATTTTGAGGGTTATGAGAGTCCCGGGGATGGGGTATAGTTTTGTCTCAGCTGAGATAGCTGTCATATTTGCTGATCCACCGGCTCCGAGCTCTAAATATGTGGTATTTAAGGACGGTAACCGAAGCGAGCTAGGGGCAGCTGATATCGGCGTTGAATCGACTGTCAAAAGCTGCAGAGTAAGTAGAAGCAAGCTCGAAATCCTGAAGAGCGCCATTTGGTAGGATTGACGATGAGCACGGCATGTCTAGAGAGCTTCCAAAGCAGGTACAAAAGGAAAGGATTGAGTTTCTTTCCTTTGAAACTGCCGTGTCGCTTGAGAGGACATACTGACCGTGCGCCTCTAGCCCTCACATTTGATGATCAAGAGAGTGCGGCTATAAAATGCAAACAGCAACCCCGCTTTGCTGAGTAGCATTGATCCGCCGCTAACTACCGCATCATTCACCTTGCTCGTATGTTATGTAAGCGGATAAAGCTTGTAAGGTGGCGCCCCTTGACACTCTCTGGAAACCATCCCAGAAGTTCGGATTTCGATAAGAGCTCGGCCTTTATACTGTGTTGGCTTTTATTTGGATGTGCTCTCTGTCTTTATCTTGAGGAAGAGAGGATTGCATAGCACTACCGCTTAGTGGTGAGCAGCAATTGTAACAGGGATGATGCATCAGCGTCCGAGCTTACTACACATTGCCGATCCTCCAAATGACTGCTGGAATTATTTTGTGGCTCGTGTGGCACTACGGGAAATCAAATCAAGGTCCGTAATCTCGCATCTGAAGATTTTAGTCGAGAAACCCGTAGACGAAGATAAGAGGGATATACATGTGGAAAATTCCTCGTAGATACGCTAAATTACAGTTGGTAACGGTCCAGACTGGGTCTTGAGTTTTTAGATCTGCGGAGTATTGATGACTAATACGGAGAGAGCTCATATAGAACATCAAGTTCATCCAATTTAGCGGTGACATCGAAGTTTGCCAGGAAACTCTGCGGTTAGGCCCTGCTGGTGGGCAATCCTTCAAGCTCCGCCTCGATAGCGGCGTACATAAGGATATCTGGATGGATGAGTAGCACAAGCAAGGCCTCGACAAGACGCCGAGCATCGCAATATAGTCTCGTCTGGAAAGCGCGCCCGTAGGCTCTCGCGAACGCGCGACCAATCTGCCGGTCTCTGGCAGGACGAAGAGAAACATGGCAGCAGACCCTCCGGCTCCTCCTTTTATGACTGAGCTATCGAAGATACCACTTGGTCGTATCTCCAACAATTTCGATGAATATCAGTACACAGAGATATTGATGGTCTTCCCAATGGGACTGTCAACAAAGAGGCCGGCCCAATAAGTGGAAAGTGTATCCTGTCCAATACAAGACCGAAAACTCTAACATGCTTACTAGTAATCGGTCATGGCCTGCTATGGTCCACTTCCTGCTAGGCCACGAAATTTGGGATTGCCCAACGGAATCCGAGGAGGAGAAACAGTCAGTAGACGAAGTATCATTGAAAGATGTGGTCAAGATCATCAATCAGCGGGAAGGGCATGTACTCCACCCGGCCGGTAAGGGTTACTAGCTTGAACGGTACTAGATTTCCATTCTTCCTTTCATCTGACCTCTGACAAGAATGCAGGTCCGTTACATCAGTCTCGGCAAAAGCCCCTATACTCCCCCCACGCGCTCTCAGTACCGAGGAACTTCCCCAACACGGCTTGGGCTGTGAAGTAGCCAGTGTACTAGTTGGTGTTGATGGTGCCTCGATAGAAGAGCCTGATACCCTCGCACAGCTTTCGAGCAAGATTGATCAAGAGGAGATAATGCAGAAGGCCGCAGTAGAGCACCTAGAGAATCTCAAACTACAGCTGGCAAAGAAGCCGGAAGAGGTGGATGCAAAGGAGAGGGGAATACAGGCACGATCTCTACGTCTTGACAGCTTTCGTGAAAAGCTGAAAGAAGAGGATAGAACCGAAGGTGACGAAGAGGGTGAAGGCGGGAAGGGCGAACCAACTGCATCAATGGAAGAGGACGCCTTGGGTATGGACACGTTGGTCATGGAGGAAGGGGCGAGTGACGCTAACGTGGATAAGGAAGCTGCTTCTGGCGGGGATATGGAGGAAGCGCGTGTTAGGAGTTGGGCAGAAGAGATGGATGAGGTCGAGGAAGGAGGCGTAAAGAAGCAATTGACGTGACCGCTATCAAGCGTCAATTCCTATGAAAAGTGATAGGATTTATTAGGATCCTGACCATTGAACTTTCTGAGAAGAGAAGCTTTCTGCCCTTTGTACTACTCAGAAACATTAAGCGCCCTGTTGACATTGTGGAGCAAAGAGAGTGAGTCCTCGGTCGCCTTTGTTCATTCTCACGAAAGTTGTCCCAGGACTGCTCACAGATATCAGCCAAGACCCTGCAGACGACGATACAGCAGAGTGTCAACTTGAACTTAGTGAGGGACGTGGTCAGAACCGTCGTCAACGTTGATAGAAAGAGACAGCAGAAGTCTGGGATTGAACGCTGTAGCGAAATTACGGAACGCGTGAAAGTAATCAGGCTGTACTTGCTCGTTCAAAGTCCTCGATGAGCCCTCTAACCTTGCCCAGAGTCGGCTCCAGCTCCCAAGTATCATCCTCAGGGTTGTGACCCACCCATCTCACCCGATACCAAGGTTCCTCATCTCCAGACTCTTCCAACTTGTCGACAATCCTCTCAGCATCAAACTCTTCCTCTTCCTCGTTATCCGCTGTTGGGGGTGTCTGTGGCTCTGGCAAGCTCTTGCCCTTTTTTTTCTTCGCTGGCCCTATCTTCTTCGCTAGGCCCTTCTTCTTTCTTGCTGGGCCCTTTTTCTTCTTCGCTGGGGGACCCTCTGACGCTGCGAGGCCGGGAGGTTGCTGGCTTTGGCTTTCTGCTTGAACAGTTAGCAGGTGTACCTTCACGATAGAAGGACAGCAGTGTAGTACCTCCACGCTCCTGGTGATCTTCGGCCATTCGTTTTGCGGGAATTCGAGGTCCTGAGCCATCCCTGGCGGCACTCGAGTGAGCTGATACTGTGCCTAGACGATTAGACTTCTTCGGATCATTAGACTGTGTCATCACTGTACCCTTCATCCCCGTGGCTTGCACTGGCCTGTTGGAGCCAGGCATAGTATCTATATGCGGTAGGTCATTCTTGAATTCCGCTTTGTAGGTGTCAGAGCAAGGTGCTACGACAGCATCGGTCAGTGATGTACCTCTAAAGGATTTGAAAGACGTACACAATGACTCCTCGCCCCCATCATTGTAGATGTCGTCTGGATCTAGTGCTTCATGATCGACAGGCCTCGCTCCATACTCGCGTGGCGGCATGTTTACCAATGGGTCTGCAATCGCAGTTAAACCCTGTGGATGTAAAGAGGTAAGCAGTCGCTCTTAAACCTTTCACGTCGCAAGATCCGAGTACAAGTAGGATCATACGTATTGTCGAGGTTGACGATGACACGGAGGAGTTAGAGATGGATGGAATTTATAAATATATTTACCGCCAGCGTCATTTTCAAAAATCAAGACGATCCGTTACAGCATCGAGTTATGGGTGAAGTATCAAATAATCCAGACAGTCACACTACACATGTATCGAGTGTTTCTTTGGAAATTAAGGCGTGAAAGAAGTAAAATGCAAGTGAGACGTCTCGTAAGCAAGAGATGGATAACAATGTAAAGGATGAATCGTGATCTATTCCTGAGACTTCTCTGCCAACGCTATCCACGTCTCAAGCCTAGTGATATTCTTCTCGCACGTCTCTTTGGTGACGAGCGTCATGCTTTGGGGGTCGTGTGCTATTCCGATGATGATGAGCTTCCACCAAGCAATGAATTCTCGGAGCACATCTTCGGTCTAATTGACGAACTTGCAGCCCAGAGTCACCTCCTGCTCCCTCAGCCGGTCCATTGCCGCATAGCACGTATCGTGTACCATTGATATGGCTCGTGGTGACTTGTAGCTCTTCATACTTGTCACAATGTAAGGTTGCTTCTCAACAATCTAATAGTAGTATTAGCTCCATTACTGCTGAAAGGTGTGCATGACTTGTCACTGACATAAACCCTTCGAAGCTCAAATCAGATGCTCGCATGCTGCGACTCCTTCAGCGGTACCAATGGCGTGCAATGCTTGTTCTCCAGTGCGTCTCCCTATCTACACCCCCCCGTCTCAACAGCTAACAATCCCTAGCTCTCAACGTACTCAACCCGACCTGTACCGTCTCCCAATCGCTTGCCTGCTGCAACCAGCAGTCGGTAAGTCCTATCCACCTCTCTCATCGGATGCTGTATCTGACCTGTTTCCGCAGACGGGGCTTGTCGTCATTGCGCCATGCGTTCCTGTCAGCCTAGCACTTTAGTTGGGCGTTCCTCACGGATTGTCCCAGAGTCAGCAACCAAGGAGACGACCTACTCCCTAGCATCACGAGATTCCGAAGGACTTTTCCCTTTTCCTGGGAAGCAATCTGGACTGGGTGCGTTGTAGCTTTATAATGAGAGCGTGGCGGGTCTTAGGGCGCAGAAAATACACTGCTAGCTCTACAAAACATTAGAATACAATCTCGTCGAATAACCAGGGTCAGCTACTAGAAGTACTAAATGAGAGGAACATCCAACCTAGCTCAGTTTCCCTCGGATACCCTCTAAGTGTTTCTCTCAAAGCTTAAATCATGGCTCCAGACGCAGTCCCATATATGGAATAAGCACTCCGCTGAGCCTGCGCATGCATCTTGAGCGCACTTGCCCGAATTTGAGCTGCAGGTGATCCACTGCCTCCTCAAGGTCAGCCAAATGCGCACACAATTTGCGACGCTTTTCGTCCGCCAATTAAACGAGTCATTGGCAACCTTTGACCAACAGAGGGTAATCTCCCCCAGTAATGGCTTTGTAGAGCTGCAGGGTGTCGTGCTTGGGTGACGAAAATGCGCGAATCAGCGGCAGTCTTGCACCACAAAGGGGATCAGAGCTTCAATCGGGCGTCCATCAATCTCCGACAAGCGGCGCGAGAAAGAAAGAATGTAGTACTCGCGGCGTCCAAGAAGGAGTTCGGGCTAGGATTATCAAGACTCCCTACCGTCTCAGGTGTAGCTAAGCCTGATCCTGTGCCCTTGGATGGTGCCCTTTCATGATAAGGGTAATATCCCTAGACTTTAGACTGCAAAGCTCCGCATCTGCAAAGACGACTATTATCTGGTAGAAAATACTGTGTTATGTGCTTATCGAAGCTTGCTTTGAGTGTTTATCTCATCATCATTGCTACCAGAGAAAATTTCCAGCTCACATGAAATCCCATAGATCGAACCCGCGCGCCCAAAACATTGGAAGCACAATGTCACTAGTTACTTCCCCAGCCATTAGCTTGACAGCCTTCGTTGCCGTAGCCGTTCACATTATCAGGATACAAATCCTCGGACCCAGGCCAGTTGGGCCCTTGCAGACATGTACACGCGCCCCACCGTATAATTGGGTCATCTTTAGATTGATCATCAGGGTCATTGAGGTGCTTGTTTGGACCTAGGATGGCGTCGATGTCGCAGATCGGAAGACTGAAATACACCAAATTTGACGAAGTGAGATTGGCTGTGTCGTCTACGAGCGTTTTGATAGTAGCTCCATTCTGGTTTGTGAATGGAAATTTTCCTCCGTTGAGGTCTGAGGTCTTTTGCACAGAGGCCAGAATAGATGTGAGATCCAGACTATAGGTTTCGAGATTGTTGGCATTGTTTTCACCGGTTGAAGATCCTTGCGCATAAGCTCCCCAAACATTCCAACTCTTCACGTCGAGGTGGTTGGAGCCGGGATTAGCGTTGTCGAGTCCGATCGTGCCCGTAAATACCCACCGTGCAAAGATATGGGCCACACCGTTCTGACAAACTGTCATAATAGGAAAAGCTTTACACGCAGCACCTGCTCCCTTACCATATGCAGCATCAGATATCTTGAGCACGAAGACTTTGTCTTGTGCCCAAAGGGCATTGATAGCAGCAGCTGCCAATACTGAATAGAGGCCACTTGCCGTCAATGAAATGACTTTAGGTTGGCTTGCAAAAGCACCATTCTTGAAGATCATCGGCAGCTGCGCGGGGTCTTTGGTGTATTGATATGAGCTTAGTGGATCAAAAGGCGGTAACGAATTGAGGGTGTTGTTGTAGAATATAGCTAGCGCATCACTGATCTGTGTGTAAATGCTGCCGATAGCAGATTGGACCTGGCCCCATTGAACTAGGGGACTGTTGCTATTAGCGACGAGTTCCTTTAAAGTAACGGTCAAGACTCACTCCACCTTGTCCAGGCTTGCTTGTAAGAGGATAGAACTGACGATCGAGCCGGCCCCAGCTATCAAAGCCGCAGGGCCAAAGAATCCTGATAAACCTGATGCAATCCCAGACACAATACCGACAGGAACAAGCAACTTAGTCGGGTCGGTTTGCGGAGTATAGAACTGCTTCACGAGAGTACTGGTCAGAGCAGTTAGGGATATGGTAGCTCCGTTGAACTCCGCTTGCACCGCTGACAGATAATTCGCCCAGTTATCAATTGCCCAGAGAACGAAGTGAGCTTCGGGCTGCTGTTTGCATAAGTCGTAGCTGTATCCTGTTCCGGAACACTTTGGGACGTTGATTGAGCCACACTTCTCGGCTCCCTCATTCCCGGCATGCGCCAGCATTAGGGATTGTATGTCTGGGGCAGATCCTCGGGGTTTGCCTGCAAGGGAATACGGCCATCCGGATTGCGCTGATGCTGCCGCTCTGAGACAAAAGGTTAGTAAAGGAGTGCATAGGATGATGACTGGGCGCTGTGTACATAGCATCGAACCAATTATCCATTTCGTACTTCGTCCATTCCGCGGGGGTACGTTGATCGGTCGCGGGGGCACCATTCGGCGTACCACAGATATCGCTCGCTAGATCTCTCTTGACTATGTTCTCGCTAGAGTCGATTGGCTTCGTTGAGACAAGCAAGAACACTATTATTATTAGGATTATAACGACTGTGAGCAGAGAGGTAGACTTACAGGAAGCCTCCAGCATCAACGTTAGGGCGTGGATCAGGATCATCACTTTGTTGCAAAAGGTAGGTCTCCCTGGCTTTACTTTGCGGAGTTGGTTGATATTGTACTCAGACTGCCTTCAAGGCACAGAAGCAGAGTAGGCCTTACATATTGTGCTGTCAGGCACAGCCAAGTTAAGGCAAAGCGACTATTTTCTGGTGAAACCAACTCCATGATCATCGGGCGCCATTCTATGAGGCTTGTAGACTTCTTGATGTGACGATTTGTCAAGTCTACTGTTTTTTGTTGGCAGCGCAAGATCTTGAAAATTGATAGGGTGTGGTGGGGCAATTTAGGCCGAGCCATGTTCGACTGTACCTCATCGATGACATTGGGTTCCAACGTCAAATTAGTAATGGTAATTCAGAGAGGTCAGGCGCCTGTAGTGTAGCGTCTTTGTTGATCTGAGCTTTGTGATGTGATGGTATGTCAAATCAGACTGATGCCGTCTCCAGGGACTTGCTCTAATTTCGCTTTGCCGCTTTCGGTTGGTTGGTTGGTTGGTTGGTTGGTTGGTTTATTCATACTCCATACTCTGATCCGCCTTTCGGCATGCAGGTGGAGTCTCAACCCCGGGGGCAAATCCGGGGCCTAGCTCGAAGCTAGATCTAATAGGCTTAGCCCGAAACCCCAGAGTAGGACAAACCCCGACTTTAGGGTGCTGATCCGGGGTAGCGCGCTGCACCGCCACCAATCAATCCAGCCACAATTGCGTAAAAAACGACCGCCGACTTTTGGTGCCTTTGCTGACGATCGATCTGACGACCATCATCAGAATCATTACGGTCTTCTGCCACCCTCAATTGCGTCAATTGAGGTTGTGAAAGTCATCATTCTAATTCGAATCACTGCACTGTAATTCTACACGTTCGATCTTTCTTTATCAGGCCGCGTCGTCACACACGCTGTATTATTGAAATGCATAGTGTTCGAACCAACCCACGAAATTTTCCTCTGAGGAAGTGAACCCTGACCGGAGTCCTCGGCGCTCTTAGCTCGGCCGGGTTCAATTCTCCGCGAGTGTGGTTAAAAGCGGCAAAACAAAATTAGAGCAAGTCCCTTGAAACGAGAAAGGGGATTTTCTTCGCGAGCGTGTTCGAAAGCGGCAAAGCAAAAACAACACCGCACGTTCAAAACTACTTTTTGAAAAACAGCTACTAAGACGCGCTTCTACAGCGGCCAAACCCTCCCTATTTAATAGGGCTCATCGCTAGCTATCTTCTAACCTTAAATAAATACTATCGGGTTAAATATAAAGCGGTAGTACATTATATACACCTACGCCCCGTTAAAGGCGTTAGTATATTATATACGCCTACGCCCCGCTACCTCTATAATATTATTATTTATCGATATAGGGTTCTAGCCTTAGTATCGCGGGGTTTTAACTCTTAATAATTCTATATCGAGTTAATATTCCCCCGTTTTATTAGAATTCTTAGAGATTAGTTTTATTATTAAATTTAAGATTTAAAAACTACTTAATATTAAACCTCGTAATTATTTTACGTCTTTTATATTACTACTAAACTATTAACTCTACGTTAATAGTTTTAGATATTATAATTTTAATCTCTTAAATCTTTTTAAAAAAAAGATTTATTATTATTATAATATCGGGTTTAACCTCGGGACGTTTAAAAGAATTTAATAATAATAATATTAATTAAACCCCCTCCGACGACCCCCGCTATAAAAATAGTAATGAATTCGAAGGTATTATTACCCCCGAAGAGATTTTAAATATATAATTTAAAACTACTAAAGAAGAAAACCGTTATTTTAAATAATAATAAAAATTAAAAGTATTATAAATTTAAAATCAAGAGTTACGTAATCCTACTACTTTTATACCCGTTAACGGAGTATTAATAAAATTTATTATTTATAATAGAGGTCCCCTAATTATTATATCTACTAGTAAAATAATAATAAATTTAACTATATTTAATAAGGATATCTCTATTAGGGCGAAAATACTATATTTTAATAAAATATATTTTTATAAAAATACGAGCGAAGGTAAATATTTATACTAGTTCCGCGATATAAATATTAAATTTTTAATTAATCTTAAATATTTTACTACCGACTATTTAAAGATTATATATTATATAAACTCGTTAAAAAGTAACTCTTTAATATAATAATATAGATACTATAATTTATATAATTTAATTAGTATTATATTTAATTTTTTTTAAAAGTTTCTTTTTAATTTAATAACGGATTTAGTTAATTATTATCTCCTCGTTTATAAAAAATAGGAGGAAACTAAATAATAACTTTATTAAAAGATATCGTTATTTAAAATTTATTTTAAAGAAATAGAGGCCTAGTTACCCCCGTTTTTAGAAAAGTATAGAGTAAATTTCTTTTTAATTAAATTTAAACTTAAGTTTAAAAATAAAATCCTTAATATTAATAATATATTTATTTAAAAAGAAGAAATTCTTATTTAAACTATTATATAAAAAAAGAATCTAGAGTATATATAATTAATAGACGACTTTAATTCTAATTCGGGTTTTTAATTAAAGAACTCTAATAAAAAAAACCTATAATAAACCGAATTACTAAATTTAATACCGGCGATAGTATTAAATAGATATATTTAAAAGAGAAGAGTAATAAATATAAAACTAATACCGTTAATTCTTTATATAATAAAATTATTTATTATTATTATAGAGTAGAAAATTATATTAAATCTAGATATCCCGATATAAATAAATTAATTATAAATATCGGCGCGGTATTAATAAAAAATAATTAAGTCTAATTTATACCTCGGAAGAAGAGTAAGAAAAATAATTAATAAAAATATACTTTTTTATTTTTTCTAAAGATTAAATTACCCTCTAGGATAAAATTAAGTAGTTTATTATTTTAATTAACTCTAGAGTGTAGATTAATTTAATTTTATAACGGTTTATTATTAAAAATAATTTAAAACTTTATAAAATTATTTTACTACTAGCTAAAATAATTAATAAATAAAATATATATTATTATAGCGCGTATTAATTAAATTATTAAATAGTCGATAATTAAAATTAAAGGTGTAAATATAATACTCTATTCTATATTATAAACTTTAAAGATTTAAATATTATTCTAGGTATATTTAAATTATATTAATTAAAAATATTAATTAATTTTAAAGTGGATTAATAGCGGTTTAAAATTAATTCTAGTAATTTATAAATTAAAGAAACCGGCTAAATTCACTTATAGTTTTAAAAATAAACCGAAAATATTCGCGGTTATATCTATTATAGTAATATAAAGTAAATAAGAAGAATTTCCTAACCTAAAGATTCTTAAGGAATTTATAAAGTTTTATAATATTTTTTTTAATAAAAAAGCGAGTACTCTATCTATTTTTAAATAAAGGGATTATATTATTAAAATAAAAATTAATAAAAAACTACTCTATAGACCTCTTTATAATTTATTTTAAATTAAATAATCGGAGTTACGGCGCTATTTAGAATTCTTATTTTATAAAGATTGAATTCGTTATTTAATTTCTTTAATTAGAGTATTTATTCTTTTTATATTTAAAAAGGATAATAAATTATATCTTTATATAAATTACTAGGGTTTAAATATAGTAATTATTAAAAATTAATACCCGTTACCTTTAATTACCGAGATATTAAACCGCTTTTATAGTTTTAAAATCTTTACGAAGTTAGATTTAAAAAATATTTATTATAAAATCTAGATTAAAGAAAGTAATAAATAAAAAATTATTTTCCGAACTCGTTATAATTACTTCGAATATTTAATTATACCTTTTAAACTCGTTAATATACCGGCGATATTTCAAGTTTATATTAACTATATATTTATAAATTTAATAGATATAATATACGTAGTATATCTAATATCGGCAACTTGGGAAACCCCGATTTTTACGTATTTTATACCGAAATTGTATAAAATACTAGAAATGCGTATCTACTCATGTCCCGTATTCTAAGTATATTATACACCGATATTACACCGATTTAACAACTTTTTTTTTTGACTTTAACTTTTAAGAGTATCTAGACTAGGGCCCCTAGATAGGAATATAAATATTTTATAAAATCTATTTTTAGCCTAGATTCCGAATTTTTAATTAGATTTTTACTAGCGTTGCCCTATAGGGTTATAAAGTTATTTTTAGGATTAAGTTTAGCGCTCCCGCGCAGACCTTAACTCTCATTTAAAAATCTTGGCGCCAAGACTTGCCAAGGCTGCAAAATGCGCATTTTGCACCGATTAAGTAGCGATTTTACAGAACTATTTTTCCGGATTTACCGATGATAATATTTTAATTTATAGTATTAATCCGGTAGAGTATTAGCGGTATATTAAATAAGTATTTAAATAATTATATTAATTCTAGTTATTTATTAACCTTAAGAAGTATTAATTCGGTACCGAAATAGTCGAATTCCTAGATTTTATTATATTTATTAATAGGGTAATTATAGACCCGGAGTATATTAAGATTATTAAAAAATAACTTTAATTAAAAATTTATCGGGAGGTATAAGTCTTTTTAGGCTTCGCTAACTTCTATAAACGGTTTATTTATAGTTATTTTAATATAATTATATTATTTATTAACTTATTTAAAGATAGTAAAATAGATAAAAAAATAAATCCGTTAAAATAAATAGACGGCGTTACGGAAGTATTTTAAATCTTATAAAATATATTTATAAACGCGCTTTTTCTACACTATTATAATCTAATTAAATAATTATATATAAAAATAAATATTTCTAATTTTAATTTTAACTCTATATTATTATAGTAAAATAAGAATAATTATTAATATTTTATAATATTTTAATTACGGAAATTAAATCCCTTAAAATAAAATTATAAAATTTATAATTAAAAATTACTCGTTATTATAGTAGTAATAAAATAATAATAATACTACCTAGAAAGTAACCTCTATTATATTAAAATCTAGATTAATTATAATAATTTAAAGAGTTTTATAAAATAAAAGGAGTTAAACTTTAAATAAACCCGTTAAGTATTTAAATTAATTATTTATAACTTTAAAATCTTCTATCGGGCTAGAAAATTAAATTCTATTAATATATTATTATAATACTTTAATTATAAAAGAGTATCGCTATTAAATACTAAATTATTATTAATATTTTAGAATAAATTTACTTTTTAAACTAGTAGTTAATTATCGAAAAAAGATAAAAAAGTAAAAATAATTATAATCTCTACTTTTTAAATTATAGAGTTAAAAGTAGTTATTTTAAAACGGGATATTATAATAATATTTAAAACTATATATAATAATCTTAAAAAACCTACTAGAATATTAATTCGGGAATTATAAATTTATAATAATTAAATAAACTCTTTTCGAACTAGAGCGAATATATTAAAGGACTATTATTATATAAAGAATAAAATATAAATTATAGACTCCGAGGGACTATTAAAATATAACGATCGCTTTTATATATTAAAAAATAAAGCTCTAAAGAAAGAGTTTATAAAGAAATATTATAATAATTCTTTAATAAGTTACTTTAGCGCTATAAAGTTATATAAATTATTTACCCGAAATTTTTTCTAGGAGGGTAACCTAAAATAAATTATAAACTATATTAAAATTTATAATATATATTAGCGGACGAAGGCGCCGCGATATTATTTATATAATAAATTAAATTCGCTTCCTATTACTATTTAATTTTAGAAGAAGATTTCTATAAATTTTATAACTAGTTTACCGCCTAATAAATATAGAGGTATCGTTTATAATATTATTTTTATTATTATAAATCGATTTACTAAAATAATTAAATATATATTTATAATTATTAAAATCGATACTATTTGTTAAGGCTCTCCGTTTAATATTTTAATATAACGTCGATAAGACCTAGGTTAATACTCGTAGAGAGGAGTATTAAAGATTAAAGAATAATAGGCTTCGTATTAGTATAAGATAAAACTAGATAAATTTAATAAATTTAATTAATAGTTTAATAAACGTTTATATTTAGAATTTATAATTAAAAGTTTTAAGGGAAGTTAAATACGAAGTTTCTATCTACTAGGAAAATACGTAATTTATATAAAAGAAAGAAACTACGCTATTTATTTATTTACTCGTTTATTCTAATATCGAGTAGATAAACAGTTAAGCGTTTACCTATTTATTAGTTTATATATTATATCGAGTAATAAATAATCCCTTAGTATATTAAATATATTAAATTTATTAAGGTTTTTAGTAAATTTTACTTATAATACTACCCCTCCCTTTTAACTTTCTTTATTTTTAAAAATAATCTATATCTTCTCGTTAAATAAAGTAACGTAATAAGTTATAGGAATAAGTTATTTCTAAAGATCTTATAATTATAGTTATATATATACGTTACGTAATATACTAAACCGAATATCGATTTTCCTCTTTATCGTCGAAATACGGGGAGTATATTAAGACTAAAAAAAAGTATAAATCTTTAAAATTTATTATTAGTTTCTTTAGAATTAATAAGGCTCTAGAGTATTTAGAACGCGAAGAAGAAAAAATTTAAATTATATAAAAAATAACTAACGAGGCCGCGTCCGCGGCGAACGATATTATTTATTAAAAAAATACGAAGTTAAAGAGACTTCGTTAATAAAAGAAATTCCTGAAGGAGTGTGAATAAAAGATATTCGATAAGAGTTTTATAAATATAGAGGAGTTAGAGCGTCTAGAAGAATTTAAGAAATTTAATAAAATAAAATATACGGTAACCCCGGTTCCGTATTTTAATAATTTTATATCTTTAAGATCCCTTTCGCTAGGGACCCTCGACTAGTTTTTTTATACTATTATTTTTAAAACTTCTTTAGAAGTTCCTAATAATTAATTAAATTTATTAATAACTTTTAAATATTTTCCGACTCGTCGTATCTCTTTTATTTAATAAAATAGTTTTAACTTCTTTAACCTAGAATTTCCTTTACCTCGAATTTTATTTCTTCTTTAATCTAGAAATAAAAAGTATCCTATAAAAGTATTTTAAAATCTATTAACTCTAATTAAAAGACGTAGAATATTAAATATATTTTAACGTCGGCTAGAAGATTTAGTTTATAATTAACTAGTCCTTTACTCTTCTTAATTAAAAATAATCCGATTTTAATATAATTTAGTTTCTTATTTAGTCTTTTATTTATTATATTTTTTATTAAAAAATATACTTTATCCTCCTTCTTTAGTTAAAGATACTCTTTTCGATATTTATCTACCGTTAATTTAATCCGAGTATTTATTAATTTAATTTAGGTTTATATTTCCTTATATAATATTTTTATATTAATTATATAGACTAGCGCCCTATACGCGTTAGGTCCCTATTTTAGGTCTAGAAATATATTAATATATTTATTATAGTTTACGAAGAATAATATAAATTTCGTTATATTAAATTATATATTATTAAATATTAGTTAAGTTATAAATAAAAGTCTTATTTAATTATTTTATTTCTTATTTATATAATATCGTAGATATATTTTTATTATTTAATTTATCCGCTCTATCTACCTATCTATCTATAGGTAATATATAATTAATATTCGTAACTTGATTCCGATAGTATTAATTAGTATCTTCTAATAGTTAGAGGTAAATTATTTATCTCGGTTAAAAATAATTTACCTAGGTATTTTATAATCTCTAATAAATTAATTTAATAATACGAAGGCGATTTATTCGGCCTTATAAATTTCTTTAATTAATATTATTATTACGTATTTACTAAGTTTATTATAGATTACTATTATAGAGTTAAAAATTTCCGATATAATAGGGTCCTTTAATTTTAGTAATTTAATAACGAAATCTATTATAACGTCGTTCTATAATATCTCTAGTATTAGGGCGAACTAGATTTAACTATATTTAATATACTTTATAGATTTATTCTACTAGTATTCGATATATTTTTTAATATATTTCTCGACGTACGACCTTAATCCTAGCGCGTTATATTCTTTATAAATAAATTTTATAATTTTAATAACTCTAGGGTATCTTTAAACCGGATTATTATAATAATCGCGAATAATTTCTTCAAGATATTCCTTAAGAAGGTACGTCTTTTTATTATATTTTAATAATTTAGTTTATAGTTATTAACTTTTTAATATTATAGTTAAAATATTATTCTCGTATTCCTTTTAAATACTATTAATAATTTCGGGAATAGAGATATATAACGTCGCTACTAGTTATTATATTAGGACTAGCGATTTATTTTATTACTAAATAAGAACTAGTTATATTACTACGTTTTTATCCTCTATATAGTCCTTTTATTTATTAAATATATCGGCGCGGCCGTTATCTTTTCCTAGAGTATAGAAGATCTTAAATTTATATTATTTTAATAATTCTAACTATCTAACTTACCTTCGGTTTAATTATTTTATTATTATAAAATTAAGAAGATTTTTATAGTTTATAAAAATAATAAAGTCCGAGTAGTTTTCTATATATATTTATTATTATTCTAATATAGATACTACTACTAGTAGTTCCTTATCGTAGATATTATAGTTCTATTCTATTAATGATATTTTCTTAAAATAATATATAATAGGGTACTATTTATCGTCTCTCTATTAAAGTATATAAACGCCTATTATTAAATCCAAAGCGTCGGTTTCGATTCGAGTTAATTCGTTACTTCGAAAGGAATATAGTACTGGTAGTTTCTCGTAAACCTCTTTAAGAACCTTAAAAAATCGTTATTATTCTTTTCTTTATTAAAAAACGATATTTTTCTTCGTAATATCCGTTAATAATAAAGTATTTTTAGAATAGTCTTTAATAAACCTTCTATTAAAGTTCGTAAATCTTAAAAAACTCTATACCGTCTTAATATTATATAATATAAGTTATTCTTTAATACTTTTAATTTTTTTAGGGTTTATATAAATACCTCTAGTATTAATTATAAATTTAAGGAATTTAACCGATTCTTTATAAAATTCGTATTTCTTTAATTTAAAGAGAAGCCTAGCTAGTAATAAATAAATTAAGATATTTTATATATATTAAATATATTCTTCCTTGTTAGTAGAGTAAATTAATATATTATCGAGGTATATAATTACTATTATATTTAAATATACTCGTATAATATTATTAATTAATATTTAGTAGGCTACTAGTACGTTAGTAAATTTAAAGAGTATTATAAAATATTCGTAATAATTATATTTAATTTTAAAAGTAATCTTCTACTCCTCGCTTTTTTTTATTTAAATTAAATTATACGCGCCTCGAAGATTTAGTTATATAAAGATTTTTATTATCGTAAACCGATTTTATAACTCGTTAATATTTAATAAAAAATATTAATTCTTTACCGTAATATTATTTAGCTTCCGATAATTTATATAAAATTATAAACTTTTATCCTTCTTTATTATAAAGAGGATTAGATAATCTACTAGTAATTTAGATTCTCGAATAATTTTTTTTTTAAGATTCTTATCGATATACCCGCGAAATACTCCGAGTTTTTTTTTTAATAAAGTATAAATAGGTTTAAATATCGGTTGTTTATTAAATTCGAGTTCGATTTTATAATTCTATAATTAATATTTAGGTAATACTTTTATAATTATCTCTTTTTAAAAGAGGTACTTCTATTATTAATACTCTTTAAGGATATTAGGAGGTTCGTTTTTATTTTTAGAATTTTTAATTTATTCGCTTTACTAATCTTTTTAATTAATATATATCGAATCGGATCCTTATACGAGGTTATTTTTATATAAAGATAAAATATTATAAACTTCGACCGGGTTACGGTTTAACTTTTTATTTATAACTATTCTTTATAGGCGTATAGGTATTATATTAATAACGTTTTTAATATATAAAAATATAAATACTCCTCTCGTCTAATTTATTATTCGATTATATTTCTTTAATTAAAGTATTCCTAGAATAATATAGTAAATAGTTATTTTTATTATATCGAAGGTAATCTCCTTATAGTAGCGTTAAATAATAATTAGTAATAGGAATATTTCTTTATCTACTCTCTTTATTAATAGCTTCGACCCGTTAATTAACTAGAAATTATATTATTCTTTCTTTTCTCGAGTTAATAGGTTAATCGCTTAAGTTATTATTTAAAATATAAAGTTATTAGTTACTTTTAAATTTATTATTATAACGACCCTATATTTATTAACTTTTATTAATATTTATATATATATACTATATTAAGCTAAGTATAGATATTATTCTAGGGTTAATATATTAATCTCTTTATATTTTCTTTTAATATAAAGAACTAGTCTTTTCCCGATAAAGATAGGAATCTATAGTACTCTTTAGACTCGAAGTATCTTTCGTAATCTTCGGTTAAATAATATTATTATTTATTTTAATTATAGTATTTTATCTCTTTATTATACCCTATTTAATTTCATAACTATAATTATTACTCTTTATCGTGGCCTAGGAAGATTTAATTCTCCCTTTTCTTAACTAGATACTATAAATAATTATCTTTAATATAGTTATTCTATTAATTATAATTATACTTTAATTTTACGATATACTTTCGCTCTCTTAAGTTATTATAATAGTATTTATAGTATTCGCTTGTATATATTAACTAGTATATCTCCTTATATCTTAGGTAATATTTATTATAGGTATAATTAATTTTAAAGAGTTATTTTTTTTCTTTTTTCTTCTCTTCGGGTTTCTCTTTTAATACGATAAATTAAATTTTAGAGTTATCGAGGTAGTCTACTACCTAAAGTTATTCTTTAGAATTTATTATACTTTATTCTTATTTTTATCCTTCCTCTAAATCTTCCTTTAGAGTTTTATTATTATTATTATCTAGTTCTTCGAGTTTTTAAATTCTTTAAACGATTTCTTCTTTAATATCCCTTTACTTCTCTAGTAAATCGTTAAATATAGATTTATTTTATACTAGATTCTTAAGGGACCCGGCTATACTATCTGGTATCTCCTTTTTAAATATATTTAACTATTATCGATTTATTATATTTTTCGAATAATAGTTCCTAGCGATATAGCCCGGTTTATTATAATTATAATAATTTATTACTTTTTTACCCTTTTATTATTATTTATTTCTTTTCTAGAATCTTTTTATAGGTCCCTTCTTAGTAAAATCGAGTTCTATTAATATATAATTATACGGGTTAAACTTTTTATAGCGGTAATAATTAACTAAATTATATTCGTTATTATAAACTCTTAAACGTCTTTATCCGTTAACTCCTCCGTTATAATATTTCTCTATTACGCGTTTATATAACTTATTATTAATTTTAATTACTTATTCTATAAGTATATCGAGGTCCTTTATAACGGTTTTTATTTATATAAATTTATTTTTTATATTATCTTTTAGTCCCCGTCGATATATCGTTATAAAAGTAGTATCGTCCTAGTCCGTAAATATTATATAATATTAAAATTATATCGAGTAATCGGATATAGACCTTCGTTATATTAAATATTAAATAATACGAATTATTATACTACTTTCGTTAGATAATTTAAATATATAGCGAATCTCGGTTTTAAACCTAGAGAAGTTCTTTATTTAAAGTTTTATTAATAAATTATCGGTATTATTTACTACCTTTATATAATACTTTAAGAATAATTTAATTTATTTCTATATATTACCTCTTATATAAGTTATTATAAAGATTATTTATTTAATAACTAGTATTATATTCTCGTTGAATATAAAGAATAACTAGAGTTATAATAACTAGTTATTAAACTTCTCGCGCTCTTTATAATAATAATTTAGGCGGGTAACTTTAATATAGTCCCTTTCTTTTATAATATTATATTTTCTAATATCGTTTTAGGTATTTAGGGTTAAGGTTTTTATTAATTTTAAAATATTTATCCTAAGGGTATTTAAAATATTAAGGCTCTCTATTCAATATCTTAATATAACGTCGATAAGATTTAAATTAATATTTATAGAGAAAAGTATTAAGGATTAAAGGATAATAGGTTTCGTATTAATATAAAATAAAATTTAATAAATTTAATAAATTTAATTAATAATTTAATAAATATTTATATTTAGAATTTATAATTAAAAGTTTTAAGAGAAGTTAAATACAAAGTTTTTATTTATTAAGAAAATACGTATTCTATATAAAAGAAAGAAACTACGTTATTTATTTATTTACTCGTTTATTCTAGTATCGAGTAGATAAATAGTTAAACACTTATTTATTTATTAATTTATATATTACGTCGAGTAGTAAATAGTCCCTTAGTATATTAAATATATTAAATTTATTAAGCTTCTTAGCGAACCTTAATCGTAATACTATTTAACTAGCGGAAGTATTCTATTTTAAAATTATTTACTATTATAATATATTTAATAGTATCGTTAACGATAAAGGCTCTATTTTTACGAGCGCTTTCTAGTTAATTATATATTTTTATTCGAAAATTAAATAATATTTAAATAATATCTTTTATCTTTAAATAAATAAATAAATAAAGCGCTAAAATTAAATATTAAAATATTATTTATATATATTTATTAATAATAAATAAACTAATTAGGCTAGATTACTATTTATAATAGAATTTTTAATAAATAATAGTTAGAGTACCGTCGTCGGAACGATATTATTTTTTTATATATATAATTACTATTTTAAAATCCGCTAGGAGGTCGAGGACGACTTTAAGAAAAAAAAAATACTAACTATAAATAATAAAATACGATAATTATAAACTTTAAAGAATAAAACTACGGAGCGCTTTTAAAATACTATTAAATACTAAACTAAATAATATAATAAAATATATAAACTAGAAAGTTATAAAGTTAGTAATTTAATTATATTAATAATAAAAAATCTAAAGTAAAAACGCTTAAATAAAAAATTATTCTATAAATTTATAAAGCCCTTTAAGATTATTAATAAAATAAAAGTATTAATTTACTACTTATTACTATCTTATATATATAGAATTTATAATACTTTTCATATATCGTTATTTAAATTATATTATCTTCGCGATTATATTAATATAGCGGAATCTTTTATATAAATACCCGAATTTATTAATAATAATAAATTATAAGAGGTAGAAGAGGTAATTAATAAAATTAAAAATAAAGAAAATATTTAATATAAAATTAAATAAATTAATTAGGGCGAAGAATATAATTAATAATTACTAGGCGAAGAGTTTATTAATATTAATAAATTAATTAAAGTCTTTAAATAGGCGGGTAGTAAATATAAATATATAAATATAATTAAAGAGATTATCTAGTTATATAAAATAATAAAGCGGAGTAAATAAAATTAATATTAAAAGTAAATATTACTACTTTTATATTAATATTTATATAACGGACGTTCTCCTCTATATTTATAACTTTATTATATAATTTTAAAATATAACTAAATTTAATTTACTATTAAACTATTTATATATAATAACGATAAGATATTATATTTATAAAAATACTTTTACTTTAAATATAATTTATATAAATATTTAAGATATATTATTAAATAGTATATCTAGGTAAGTTTAGCTAGCGCCGATTTAAGAAAAAAAAAGAATTTAATATTACTACTATATTATATAAAAGATTTAATTATTATCGGAATTATTAAAAGAAGATATAATCTCCCTAGTATAGTCTTTAAGAATATTATCTTCCTCGGGATTTTCTAGGTCCCGTTTATACTAGCGGAAACTCTCGGTCTCTTTTTCGAGAATTTTATTTATTACCTCTAATTCGTTAATATATTAATTCGCCGCCGTTAATTAATTCTATAAATTAATAATTATAGTAGAGGTTTACTTATTAATTACTATTATTTTACTATATATTTTACGTTACTAAATAATTTCTTTATTTATTAAATTATATTTATATTCTTCTTTAAGAGTCTTATTACCGATATAGGTATATTAATATATAAATTTTTTTACCTTCCTTTAAAAAGACTTAAAGATCTATTATTATTAATATATATTATTTTAAAACTTACGGTTATAGTTTACTTTTATATAATAATTGATTCCGTAGTAATTAATATAATAGAGTATATAAAGAGGGGACGTACCTCGAATATAATTATTATTAAATTAGTAGAAATAAACCCGGTAAAGAAACTACGAAATATAATAAACTATTATTATAATTAATATTATATAGTCGCGTTAATAGCGGACTAGTTATATTTACTAGTATATTTATAGCTAAAATAATTAATATAAATAAATTAATACTATTAATAAATAGGAGCTATTTATAGAGTTAGAAGAAAACTATATATAACGAGAGTATTATTTATATATTAGTTATAATACTAGAATACTATTATAGAGCTAGAGTAATAATATATAAGAAAAACTAAAAGAGTTACGAAGAGAGAAAGTAAATAAACGAGCGAGTTTATTTTAATAATAAACCGTCGCGCTAAATACTTTATTATTATAATATATCGATACGCGCCTCCGCTCCGTTACCTCGCTCTTATTAATAAATATAATTATTACTATAATAGTTATATTATTATTAATCTCCTAATATAATATTAAAGTTATACTATTTATATATAGTATTTTACTACTAGTATTTTCATAGTATAATAAAAATATATAATAAAGGTAGTTATTATTATTTCATTACTAATATTATAAATACTATAAGAATAATCTAATATATTATATTTATTATAAATACTATAAACGCTATAGAAACGATAGTATATATTATTTCGCTCCGTTATTATTATATATAATAGTATTATAGAGACGAAAGAAATATTATTTAATTAGTTATTATTATTATATATTAATACTATAGAGATAGTTTTATAAATATATTATTTATTTACTATTAATACTACTATATAATAGAAGTAATTTAATAGTATTATTTTTCTATTATTAATACTATATAATAATATTATAGGAAATAATTTCCTATCGCTCCGTGACTAGTACTATAAGTTAGCGCTATAGGACCGATAATATAAACTAGAAAACTCTTTTCCTTTATTTCTCTTAAGGGGTTTTAAAAGTTTTTTAATAAACTTCGTAATTTAGTTAAATACTATTCCGTAACTAGTATTATAAATATTAAAGAATTAAATATATAATTTTATATCTAAATTACTATATAATAATATTATTATATTAAATAACTCTTTTCTCTTATTTCTTTTAGAGGATTTAAAAGTTTTTTAATAAATATTTCTTAATTAAAATATTTAAATACCTAGAAACTAGGGCCTAAAAGAGGAGGTAATTATAAAATAATAATATATTATATATATTTACGCCCCGTTAAAGATATTAATATATTATATATACCTACGCCTCGCTACCTCTATAATATTATTATTTATCGATATAAAATTCTAGCCTTAATATCGCGGGGTTTTAATTTTTAATAATTCTATATCGAATTAATATTCCCCCGTTTTATTAGAATTCTTAGAGATTAATTCTATTATTAAATTTAAAATTTAAAAATTATTTAATATTAAACCCCGTAATTATTTTATATTTTTTATATTATTATTAAATTACTAGCTCTACGCTAGCGGCCTTAAATATTATATTAAATTAATATTATTAAATTAAAATTAGGCCTATTAATACTTAAAATACAATATTCGCGCTAGATTTAAATATATAGTTATACTACGTTTTAATACCTAGAGATTATTATAAATATAATAGTAAAGAGATAAAGATAAGATTATATATTATAGATTTATTTCGGTAGCCTCTAGAATATTAGAGTCTAAAATATTTCCGCGAAGAGGCTCTTTTTTAAGATAGCCGGTAACCTCTAGGACCCTATTAAAGTATATTTTTATATTACGCCGATATCAGCTCCCTAAAGTAGGGACGTAAATATATCGATACTATAATAACCCTAGGACTACGGTTTACAGGCTATTATAGCACGCCGGAAGGTAGATCTTTTAGGGATTTACGAACATCGTGTTTATTTACATTTTAATATTTATTTATACTTTAAGATATTGTAGTGATTGTCTCAATCCACTCTCACCAACAATGCTGCGTCGCTGATAATGCTATCAAGCCATCGAGGATTTCCGAGACAGCTCTGTATATGGCCCGGAGAGTATTAGGTACGCTTCTTGAGCACGCGGCAAAGAAGACGACTTCGATGTCACCTTGTCCTAGCTTGTCTTTCTGTAGGAATCCGAATACAGGCTTCCGAGAACTCATTCCTTGTCTCGTCCCGGAAATCCAATGCTCTCAAGCGACGTACAGAAAGATTTACCGTCGAGCTTGGTGCGCAAGATGCTCTCTGCTGCCTACCAAAGTCAGATCAGTGGCAACCCTGACTTCTGAATCGCAGATGCTGCCACCAAGCTATGCAAAGAGCTGCAGAAGAGGTAACTCGGAGGCTAATAGCACAGGTAGGATCGTACCTTGACTCAATATTTTACTACCATCAGCAGCGATAGTTACAAACAGCGTTGGCCCATTGATTCCTCAATTGATTGGAACAGAGGCAAATATGGAGAAAACAGATACGGTATCATACCTCTTTGGTCCCAATTTGCAGTCATCAGGTGCCTCTTTGATCGCCCCCTTACATCGGATGCATCATAGTGGTCAACCTCCACCAACGTCAAGATGCCAACTACGCAAGGACAGTCAAACACCTTCCCGTTCCCTAGAGAACATTATTGTTGATGGCTCTGCAATCGTGACCTCATAACCCGAGCACCCGAGCTCCCAAATACTCCCAGCGATAAAGAGCGGCACCGCATCAATTTCGACTTGGCCAACGAGGGCTGTGCTGTGATGAAACATGACTGAAACATAATCTTTGAATGCAAAGTTCCACCTCTACACAGACCCGAGGAGCTGAAGACAGACTGGCCGAAGCACAGCCTCCACAGAGCTAGTCGCATCAAGAAGCCGTGAACCCCTTGGCAGCTAGAGACCATGTATGAAGGGAGGTACGGGGTTTTTTTTTATAGCAACATGAGACTACTAAAGTAGACTAGCGGTTATGGAATGCGGGGCCAAATTGCGGGGTGCATACTAGCTCCTAGCTGACAACGGCACTACTTTGTACATACTACTCTGTACACGCTAACCCACGTCTTCTCATTGAGGATTCTATTTGCAAAATAACGTAACCGAATACATTAACATCGGAAAGGATGAGTGCAATTGACGAAGAGGGCGGCGACAGTCCTACCCAGGTCATCCAAGTCCTCTTCGCTCTCCATCCAAACTTCGGAGCCCAAGAGCTTTGCGGTCCCCTCGAAGTCCTTAGCCATGCACTTCACAAGCTCAAAGAACCCGGTATCACCCTCCCAACCGTCATCCAGCGAATTGGAAAAGGCAGAGCTCCCTGATACTGACTTTGATCAGATAGCAAAGCATTCGATTTCACAATCGCAGCAGACTCACAAGCAGTCAAATCATCATCAGGCCTTACTATCAAGGCCGACATTGACTACGAAGACGCCCATGAAGATCTTAAAGATTGCGATGTACTCATCATCCCAGGCGGCAGCGGCATTGATGAAGTAATCAAGAACGAAGCCGAACCCTTCAAGCTCATTCAAGCCTTCGCCGAGCTACAGCAATCGGATCCCAGCAAAGAGCGCACACTCTTATCAATCGGCACCGGTTCTTTGCTTCTGGGACACGCTGGCATCTTGCAAGGTTTGGCAGCTACCACTCATCCCGACTACTACACCAAAATGGAGATCATCTGCAAGGATGCTGCCAGACGTGGTGATCTCGAGCAGACTGATGTCATGGAGGAGAATTACGTTGTCAACAACGCTCGCTTTGACTTGGGCGACAAGCTTGAGGAGAATCCATTCATTCTCAGCAAGCGTCCCGACGGTAGAAGGCAGTCCATTGCGCGAAAGGGGAGCAATGCTTGGAAGGATTCAGTCAAGCGTCGTGAGTCTAATGCTCGGCGTGCAAAGCTGAAGTTGGGAGGATTGAGAGTCATCACAAGCGGTGGTGTCACGAGCGGATTGGATGCGAGCTTGTACCTTGTGGCCGCCATGGTGTCTCATGAGTCCGCACAGGAAGTCGCTAGAATCTTGCAATACAGCTGGAATAAAGGTGTCACTGTGGAGGGAATTGATGTCTAGAAGCAAGACAATCCAGCACAGCTAACCTTTCATGCGAGATGTTTGGAATCTTAAATCCAGAAGACTGATAATATCCGCCATCTCAATGCTTGCAACGATTATCTCTGGGTGCGTATTGCAGAAACCTCTCCCAACCATGCCTAACCCCATTGTTGCAAGACCAATTTGACTCGAACCTTCTGGCTCTTGTGAGCCATGGCATTCAATCATGATGATTTGTTTATTTCGTTCAAGTTCCCCCTTCCCTTCGCCGTCACCTCGCATTCAAGACTGCTTCTCCGAAAAGGACACACAGCCTAGCTCACGGCGGCCCCACTGCAAATATAGAAATGACCCAGTCCAACGACGCTGAGTATTGTTTCTGCCCACCGAAATACCCCGTCCGAGCGTTAACGCACTCTCTCACAATCCGTGCAGAAAAAACACCAACCTCGATTTCACTGAACGAAGATGGAACTGCCCGTATCCCAGGAGAAGCTCTGAAAATGCAATTTCCATTCTGTCTTCGGTAATGCTCTCTCGTGCTCTGCGGGTTCCAGGCTCGAGGGGTCAGGACGTTTGGCGAAAGCAAGATCCGCTCATGCATAGGGTAGCAGTCTTCCAGAACAATTGGCCGGTATTGGTGTGATCCTGGCGCCTGGTGGTAACAACCGATTGCTGTATCAGGGGGCGCTTCTAGATTGTTGTTTTGGGAGAAATTGCTCGACAGGGGAGGCAATTCGATGTTCGTGGTAACCTTTGGGGATGTAGATGATGTGAGAACTGTTATGGTGGGTTGAGGCTGATTGAGCAATATCAAATATGTTGGTACGTTGAGAGCTGCGACGAGGGTTCCGGCTGCTACAAGCGCCAAGTTCTGGCAAAGTCTTATTGTCGTCGTTTCAAGTGGAGGCTGGCAAGTAAAAAAGTTAGACTGACTAGAGTTTCTGCTGGTTTTACAGCGTTTGAGAAAGAAAACGCATTTTGATATTATTTTCACGTGCTCCTACCTCTCGGAATAGACTCGCGTCGGACATTTTCAGCATTTTCGTGCAATGCAGGAGCTATAAATGAAGATGACCAAATATACGGGCAAGCCAAAGTCTATTGAGTGCTGGATGCTTCTGCCGTCGGGGCCAGGGGCGGTTCGACGAGGGCATCTGTTGTATGCGACTTTGCGTCTATGCGATCCAGCACGCATAACCCGCCGGTCACAAAACGTCACTGTTTCTCAATCAGACTAGCAGTTTGTTTCACCAAATCCTCCGAGCACCTACCCAAGCTCTCAGACCAAAGGCTTTGACCTCCATGATAAAATATCGTCCCCAAATAACCATGCTGGTTCATCGTCTTGCTCTCCTATCGTTCTTCCAAGTCATTGCTGTATCTCCTCTTGCCATCACAACACCTTCAGATAGCCTGCTCAGTCAATGCCAGAGTCTCTCATTGAATGCAACCCAGCCCGTCAATACCACTGACAAATACTACGTCGAATGTCTCCCAATCACCAACCCACGGCAGCCGAAACTCAGCACCGGATCCTGCGGGACAGCCGTCTTCACTATTTGTTCAAAGCTTTCTTTCCCGCAGCCACGACGCACGGCTCGAGGGCGATGGCAGTGGACAACTCTACCCGGATGCTCATTGGGCTACTACATACCTGAAGACGCCCCGGCTGCGCTCATCCCAAATAAAGAGGAGTGCGAAGGAGACATATTTGGGAGGATCATCAAGCAATGTGGATCGGATCCGCGGTACAATACTGGAGTGATCAACGTCGATTATCCACCCACTCCGCTGATGCCAGGTTTCCCTGTGACGGCAGGGAACCCTAGATATATAATGGCACCGTCCGAGCTCGACACTAGGACGAGCTCTTGATGGAAGACGGTGTTGGCACGCTAATAGCGAAAATTGAACCAATTGAGATAGCTGTGAAACCCCTTCGGCAAGCCCAACGGTGGATGCCTCTAAAGCCCCATGAAAAGCGTACAAGAGTACCGTAGATACCTTCCACAGGGACAATCCCAGGAGCCCAGAGTCATCCGCCCCTAACAGCATTATGCTTCACTCTGCGAATCCGATGCCAGTGCAACTCCGTCATTACTGGCAGAGCAGCCAATACCCATCTTCCAAAGATGCGATGAATCCGGTTGTTCAACTTTTGGCCGAGTCTATCTTCCTCAAACACGTCATACCGCTTTGGGACAAAGTCTTGTGTAGTGAAGCGACGACTTGAGTAGTGTGGCGTATTCTAGATGATGCCATGACCACTCCTGTTTCTTAGGATGTAGTGGTCCCCTGTAGCTCCTGCAACGGTGCTCGAATACACTTTGACATGTGCTCCAGAATGTTTCCATGCCCTACTCTTTTTTGCGTCACATATATGACCTGCGTTCACCCTGAAAGATCCTTCGCGGCATTATAGGTAATCGCATCACAGTCATAGCTTTAGCTGTTGACACAATTGAAACCTGGGCATCGGCAGCCCTCATACTGGGTATTTTTTCTCAACAAGCGCCAGGCAGGCAAGCATGTTCTTCTCCGTCCCCTGCCCGCTCAGAATCTTTCGACTAAAGGCCGAGATCTCTGACCCAAGCTTTGCCATTATTGCGCCTCTTTACCCAATTCTTCACTATAATTCTCTACTCCATCCTTGCCGAGGTTTTGTATGCGCGATGGGCTTGTGGTGATCGTAAAGGAATGAGGTGGGAGGTGGGAGACGAGGAGCGAAGCATCTTCGGGGTATTTGTGATCAAGCGCCGCTATATTGAAATACCTGTCAGCAATCCTCAAATCCACGTTTGAGCGTCTTCTGTTATGGTTGAACATAGGGACGCATGTTCAGAGTATAGGTGCCTAAGGTAGCTTTAAAGGGCCAGTTGCAGGGGTTCCAGGTCAGGCTAGCTGGAGCTGGCCCTAAGCTCTGAGGCAGCCGTGGCAGCCCAACAAATCCCCGCGCTGCAGGGCTGCGCGGTTGGCTGCTCCCTCTTCTCTTGCCTCCTTTCGCTGGCGTGAGACTAAATTTTAGTTCCGGCAGCTAGCACTACCGGCCAATTAGCAGCTACCCCCTAACTTTTTAAAGCCGGACTTTTTTTTATCTTACGCCTACTTTAGAAATCTTATAATCTAAAAAAACGACCTTTATATCCCCCGTAAAAATTAACGATTTTAAATTATAAATCGCCTTTAGATTTCGTTCTTTATTAGAATTTTTAATTACGTAAAAGCTAAATCTATATATAAAAATTAAATATCTCGCGCCGATATATTATATACATAGCTCTCGACGTAGATTTATTCTTAATTATACGTTTTAAATCGGTTGTTTTCTAGTAGAATTTCCCCGAAAACGAACTAGAAACCCCTCTACCACTTCGATCATTAATAAAAAAAATTAGATTTTAATTTTTATCGGCGTTAAAATATATCGGTATCTCGCGCCGAACGTAGAGATATTTTAAATTTTAAGACTCTATTATAGGTAGGTAACTATAGGTATTTAATTATAATTTATATAAATTATTACTTTTTAGTTTATAATATTCTGCTATATTTTTAAGTTAAAGAATATTAATAATTATTAATAATTATAATTTACGCCGTAGAAGCTTTATTCTTAAGGTTTACCCGGTTCCGAGCGTAGACCCCCTGTAGAGGAATACCCCTGGGCGCTAAGATTCCGACTAAGTAGGGGGGCTGCACCGGAGACAACTCTTCTCGCCTCTCTAGAAGGATTTAGTCCCGTTGTTGGGCTCTGCGCAAATGAGTATTCATTGGACGGAGCAAGACTTCGTCCGAACAGGGGGGGACTCCGTCATACCGTTGACGAGGAGCAGTATCATAATCATGTGCAGATTGTAGAAGTGCAGATTGTAGAAGTGCAGATATAGACTATCGTAGGTGAAATTATTTAGACATTAAGCTATTCTTGACATATTGTCACGAACAGCATCCCATATAGAAACATAGCAGAGACATTGTCACCTACCACGTATTCCCATATCCTCTACGAGGCCGCAAGATCATTACCCCCCACCCCAAGAAACGTTCGAAAACACTGCAAACGATCGTGGTACCCTCGTAGTCCTCGATGATTGCCCAACAGGCACTCAAACAGTCCTAAAAACACGCATGCTTTTCATCATGACGAAGTAATATTCTAGATGTTCTTCGATTGGCAGTGCCACACTGTTGATATCTTTTCACGAGCTACAAAGTTATTCACGACCCTCCTCGACAAGGTCCATGCTGCCGCCAAAGAGACAGGCACCTAAATCGAAATTTTTCTGCGCTCCGACTCTACACTTCACGACCACTTTCCTTTCGAAAATGGACTCACAGATGAACTCTTCGGTCCATTCACTACATGGGTAATTGCTTCTGCATTCTTCGAGTTTGGTAGAGTGACACTGTATGATGTGCATTATGTTTTGGACTCTACTGACCACAGAACACTGGTTCCGTCGGTGAGACCCTGTCAGCAGCAGGTAAGGATTTCCGTTTCAAGTCGAGTAATTTGAAGGCATGGGTTGCCGAGAAGTATCATCATAAAGACGTGCCGGAAGTAATCACAATCAGCGTTGAGAACTTGCGCGGAAAGGAGGCACCTGAGACAACTGCAAACCGTATTAAAGACATCCGTAAAGACGGAAAGCCGCCACCCGTCATCCCAAAGACTTTCACTGCGTCAGACAAGGAAGACTTGGTGGCAGTACTTGGTCAAGCACCAGATTTCAAGCTGCTCTATCGAACAGGCGCAAGCTTAATGTCCACACGGCTTGGGATAGCAAAAATCTCACCTGTTGATCCGAAACGACTCTTTGAGAGCACTATAACAGCGACTGGCGGTCTGGTCGTTATCGGATCCTATATTTAGCGAATGACCGTACAGCGCGAATACCTGCTTGAGTACTGTAAACACAATGTAGTGCATTTCGAGCTTGATGTAGAGCAATCGTTGGTCTCGGACCAGGACCATCAAGGTAAATATTCGCAATTGCCAAAGTCAAATCCATTGGCGTTACCTTAATTAATTCTTGGGCCAATTTTCCCCATTTTCGAATGCCTGTCATTGATAGTCGTAAGTCCTCGAGTCAAAGACAGTGATGTAAGATCATCCTCATGAGGTTTGCTTGGATGTGAACGGAAACGTCGAGGAGAAGTTGAATAGCAGCGGAGATGTCTACCTGTAGATCTGAGGCTAGTGCTAGCGCCATCTCCTCAGCTCGCTATCTCTCTGTACATCATCCCTTGAGAGTACAACATTCCTCGATAGAGAACCGACCCTGCATCATATCCAGGAGAAAGCTCTCTCTGAAACACCGGCAAAACGGCTCGAGGAGTTGAAGAGACTCCAAGCCATCGTATGGAGTAGCGCCCTTGGCATTCAGCTGACCCTTACGTACGGAGTATGCCTCAAGGACGGTGTGACCCACGACTTGAAATGCCTTGATCGTCACTGGGTGAAGATGATAGGATGACCGAGGAAGCGGGAGCACAATGATAGGGTTCTCGGGTGTTCCAGTCCCTCGGACTCGTCCAACACGAGCTGATAGGCGTTCGAGGACCAGCTTGGGTTTCTACGTACTATGAATACGAGCATGGATCAAGACGATGTAGACTCGTCCTTCTCCTTACAAATACCTTTCTTCGTGGAGGTTCTGGACGACTTGGGTCGCGTCGAAGAACTTGCTCCAAGATCCAGGCCTCCGAGTATGCGCGATGGCTATAGGCATTGCATTATTGGGCGCCGGCATCTTTGCACGTCATGGTATCTGCACCGCAATTCGCCGCTAGGGATAAATGCTGACACATACTTGTCATACAGAACACCTACCGGCCGTCGAATCCTGCCCCCTCCTCGCCCTCAGAGCCATCTATTCTCGCTCGCAAAAATCTGCTGAGAAACTGGCTCAAAGTGCCAGACAGCCTGCCGAGGCTTACTTCGACTCTCCCTCGATCAAGGGACAGTCCCTTGGCGATCTCCTCGATCGCGAAGATATCGACGCAGTGATCGTAGCGTTGCCAATACCCATCCAACCAGAGGTGATCAAGAGAGCTATTGCAGCAGGGAAACATGTGCTCAGCGAGAAGCCAATAGCGAAAGATGTCGAGACCGCAGAAGAGCTGATTAGATGGTATGAGGAACAACACTGCGAAAAGCTATGGAGCGTTGGCGAAAATTTCAGATTCTTCGAGCCCTTGGCCTTCGGGGCTGAGCAGGTCCGAAAGATGGGTGGTGAGATCATGACCTTCAATGTCAAGATGTACGGTCTCATTGACGAGGACAATGAATACTCTAAGTCTGCATGGTACGAGCATCCTGCTAAGAGTCTGTTTATACTTGCTGGTACTTACTTGGTTGAATAGGCGTCAAACCCCCGAGTATCAAGGTGGCTTCTTACTTGACGGAGGCATATCGTTTGTCGCTGGTCTTCGCTCTCTGTTGGGGACCGCTGGCTCGGATATCACACACGTTGCGGCCTTCACCTCTCTCCTGAAGCAACACTTGGCGCCAGTAGACACAGTCCATGCTACGGTCCAGATTACTAATGGGAACAACGGGACATTCAGCCTCTCCTTCGGTGCGGAGTTCGGGTGCGCCTTCGAAATACAGGTTGTTACAGAGAAGGGGGCGGTGACAGTGAGACCAACGGCCGTGGTAGTGACAACACGAGAGAACAAAAGAGGACAGGCTCACTCATTTGAGTCCTGCAAGGGGATAAGACAGGAAGTCGCAGCCTTTGCTCAATCTATCAGGACGGGACAGCTGGACAAGCGAGGATCGCCGGAGCAAGCACTAAAGGACCTCAAAGTAATCCAAGCCATGCTGGATTCAAGCGAGAACGCAACAAAGGTGAAAGCTGTGTAGCAGCGTCCTGAATGATCCATAAACTCTTTTCGATGAATGATCATGATATTCTTTTGGTCCGTTTGGGCTGCATCGGATTTAGGAAATTTCCCTTCAAAGACGACGAGAGTCTCTGGCTTTAATAAAACTTTTTTAGTGGGCTATCTTGATGACTTCTACGAGTGGACTCCGTTTTCTCCAACAGGGACAAGCTAATCTCTGAAATTCGGCGTCCAATAAATGTCTATCAATTAAACACTCCCCAGAAAGTCTTCGTGCTTGTCCTGTTTAATTCAATCATTCAACTTCAGCTCCACTTCTGCAACGAAAATCGGCAGAGGTATCATGATTCTCTTGATAGAGTCTTGCCTATTCTATTACTACTTGAACACTATTCCATCCAGGTTCAACTAAGATCCTTCTCTTCAACAACCTTAATTCTCCACTACCAACTTCTCTGTGGATCTTTCGACGCTAGAATCTATTACGCTCGCGCGCACTCAGCGCTTTACGTTTTCTTCAGCCACCCCTTTAGCCCAAGGCCGGACAAAAAGAAAAGCGAAATTGTTTGCGTTCCCAGCCCCTCCAGCCGTGTTCGGTATCGTGAACTTCAGGATTCCATTCCCATTGTCATCCTTCGCACCAGCTTCCCCAGATCTGGCAAACACTCGGTCTCCGCCTTCATGCGTTCGTTCGTCTTTGCTGGTAACGACTAAGGTGCGGAAGGAGTTGCCTTCGCGGTGGGAAATGCAGGAGAATTCTCCTGTTCATCGTAATATGCCCCCAGAGCTCGACTTTGCAGGAATTGCTCGGAATCTGCGGCGGTCCTACTCGTAGCGAAAGGAGATGATTAGTCAGATGATACTAAAATAGCCGCCAATCACAGGAAGAACTCCTGAGGATGTTGGCGTTGGACTACTTGAAACCCCTTCCGGAGGCGCAGTACCCCCATCTTGAAACCTAACGATTGTATAGAACCTTGCGGGTCGCATAGAAATCGGCATAAGCCGAGACCTTTGGATACCCGGATAACTTCTCAATCATTGGTTTCGCTACAAGAAGTTTGACTATCAAGTTGGATAATAAGTCATTTATGAAAAGTACCATATGTTTATCTCCTTTGGTAAGGGCTGTGCTGGGTGTGCCGATTGTTTTTGCGACCCGCGAGCCCATAATCTATACGGCGCATCTGCGGAGCCGCAGTGTAACTTTGGGACTAATCATGGTTAGACTGCGCCACTGTGAGACGTTGTGGGCGGGTCCATATATAGGTATAACGTAGTCGTCTCTTTCGTCTCCCATCAATTCCTTACACTGTAAGCGATTCGAGATTTTCGATTTTGTCGCTGTTTTTACCGGAGCATCCGCGTCAATCGTGTACTTCATCGAAATCAACCGTGACTCCCACTTGCTTGCTTCGCTCAAACAAGATGAGCCCGCCAAGATCAGGAGCATAATTTGATCGCGCACAAAGCGAGAAAAAGGAGAAAAAAGGAAAATTACGAACGAAAACTGGTTCCTTGTGCGCAAAACGAAAATACAGGAGGAAAAGAGCCAAAGCGAAGTGAGGATAGAGGAAGGAAAGGGAAACGAACAATCGTTCTCATATCCACCCGTGGCCCTTCTTACTACAGTACCTTACGTGTCCCAGGATTGATCGACCACCACTTACCAATACTTACCATGTTCTACGAAAAGAATTCCCACCCATCCGCCTGGAAAACAAATCAACCTCCACGTTCTCTCAATAAGAGAATCCATGCCGGTCTCTTTGCAGGACTTGTAATTGCTCTCTGGTGGCTATTGATTTTCTCACCTTTCGGAAGGAATCTACGATCTAATGTCCCATCTTACTCGTCAAATGCTAGCAAATCGCCATACGCATACGTTACACTGCTTGCGCCAAATCCCAAATACGACAATGTCGTTATTGCTGATGACGAAGACGAATATTTCGTTGCCGTACGAGTTCTAGCATATCAACTCCTGCATGCACCAAATACAGGCACGAACACATCCATTCCATTCGTCATTCTTGCCACTCCAGACGTCAAAGAGTCGAAACTTGAGCGGCTAAGGAAGGACGGCGCAACAGTAAAAGTGATCGAAAAGCTCTCCGAAACCTGGATTAAACCCGGCCTCGACAGATGGCGAGACGTACTTTCGAAGCTGCGAATCCTTGAACTGACAGAATATGAAAAAGTCCTCTGCCTAGACGCAGACATGTACATCACGCGCCGCCTCGACGGAATCTTCACCGACCCAACAACCTCACCCCTCGAAACAAAACCCGAACTAGCGAAAGAAGACGAAGGCCCCCTCCCAAAATCCTATATGCTCTCCGCCCAAACCTACATGGAAGGTCGCGTCCACGCTTACCCCCCGCCCCCAGGAAGCGACTACTTCGGCGTCGGCTTCTTCCTTTGCGCACCCAGCATAGCCATGTTCAACTACTATCTCAATCTCGCCAAAATCGAAGACAGATTCAACTCAAACGCCCCTGAGCAAGGGTTGCTGAATTATGCGCATCGGAGAGACGGACCGATGCCCTGGACGGAGGTTTATTATCAGTGGACGACGACGTGGCCGAGTATGAAGGAGTTCAAGGCTGGTGCGGCGAGTTTGCATGAAAAGTGGTGGGATGAGAGTATTGGTTTGGATAAGGATCTGAGGCGGTTGTGGTATGAAGCGAAGGGGCAGATGGTGGGGTGGCATGCGGCTCGGGATCAGATGGAAGGGGATCAGTAGATTCTGGGTCATTTATGGACGACTTTCCATGGTTAAGTTGAACGGTCCGGAGGAAATGCGTACGAGCTTGCCCGATGGGAATCAGCCGGGACTACGATGACTCCAGCAGCAAGCGACTCAACCGCACAGCAGCCGGGCGGTAGATACCTTTGCGAATCTAGAGAGGTTCGCAAAGGCAACAGCCCTCATTCCCGAGCTAAAGAGTCCAGGAGCTGCCCTTCGATGGGGTTATATATGGGGAAAGTGTCGGAAAATAAGCGGGAGTCATTTCGCGAAAATGGATTGTAATCTGAGGGAGGGAGGAGATACTGATTCTTGAGGGGGGTCAAGGAGCAACGATCCAGCAGTAAGAGTAAGATTGCTGCATAGGGTAAAAGAAGGGAGCAATCGTCGAAAACATCACCGTTCGCAATAGCGTAGTCTATGATCTCAGGCCAAGAGCGAGTTACAAGCGGTCTCTCTCCTAGAATGTAGTCCAACTTATATCATAATGAGCTCTGGGTGCTCACTTTAGACTGTAATGGACATGTTCGGCGCTCGTGACGATGGCAGACGATCCTTATTTTACTCATAGCAAAGCACAGACTGGCTTTTCCCATAGTGGTCTTGGCGATAGAAGAAGCAAATCTCGTCGCGCTCGTCTCAGAGGATTGGACACGTATGGAGACTCTGCCGAGTTTGGATAGCCACTGGACCTGCTCGCTCCCCACGTGGCATTGTCCGAATATGACCGAGTACGAACGGCGAGTTCTTTTTTGACAAGCCGATTTTTGCTCGATTGGGATTCCCATGAGTAAATTTGGTGTTGCAATCTCAATTTGAACGTGGTCTTCAAGACACGGAGCGCCCACTTTCCATCCTGGCCCTCAAATCCCGAGTCAGCGCCTTCGCCTCCTCGACCTCGACCCCATCCTGACAAAGCTCATTTGCCAAGTCCATTGCCCTATTCAGATCACTCTTCGCAAACGCCCACCTCGCAAGCCACATCCTCGCCTTACTCGTTGTGGCCGTAACCCCTGTGCCTCTACCACCACCTTCCTCATCAAACTCATCATCATCTTCACCACCAGCACCTTCTTCTTGCGCTAGTGTCAATTCCATGTACTCTGCTGTCTCTGTTGGTTGGTTGAGCTTTTCGTGCATGAGTGCGATTTGGTAGAGTGTCTCGGGGTCGAGGATGGCGGTAGGCTCGCCGTGAGTGGTGCCAGAGCCGAATGATGAGTTCTGTTCGTAGTAGGTGCCAGCGACTAGAGCACGCTTGTAGGCCTTGATACTCTGGATCGGGCGGTCAATCTTATCGTAGCAGCTTCCTACTGCTTGCCACATTTTCGGATCGTAAGGTCGTAGGCTGGCTGCTCGTTGGTAGTAGAATAGCGCGTAGAGATGCATCTCAAGGACTTCGTAGGTCTGGCCAAGACCGTACCAGGCTCTGTAGTCTTTGCGATTGACGTCGACTGCTCGTCGATAGCTTTCGATTGCTGCGTGGGTGTTCTTCATCTCGATATATTCATGGCCCATCAATGTCCACGCTGGGAGGTAATTTCGATCTAAGGTTAGTGCGCGGCGGAAGTACATGACTGCCTTTTCGTGCTCTGATTTTAGTGAATAGTAGTTTCCCACCACGCAACAAGTTTCAGGCCTGAATTTGTCTGTTGCGGTAGCTACCTGAGCGAGGAAGGCAAGCTTAGGCCTTGCAGCCATAACGTAAAGGATATTAGAGTAGACATCAAGGGAGTCGATTCGATGCGGATCAGCATTCAAAAGTGTAGAAAAGATCGACTCAGCCTCATCGTAATCTACATTCATCAGCTTAATGCTTCCATTAGCTCAGAAAACACACCTTTTGAATGATAGAATAGCAACGCTCTCTGCGTCCGCAGGAATTGGCTTTCGGGGAATATTCGCTCGAGGTCATTCAACTGCGTATGTGTTGATTCTGTAGACTGGTATAATTCTTGGCTTGCGTAAAGGTGGAAGATGAGGGTCATTAGGTTTTGTGGTAATTCTCTAATTACCATTTGTAGCTGTTGAAACCAGTAAGCAGGAGAATTATGAGGCGAGTGCGCAACAAACCTCTTCTACGCTGTTTAAAAGCTCGCTCAGCTCGAGCCAGGCACCCCAATTGAATGGGCACAAATGCACGCTCCTGATAAGCCGTTTTTTAGCCTCTTCCTCCGTCTTTCCTTTGATCAGCACGATACCATAGAGATATTCTAGCCACCCCTGATTGCTACCGTCAAGACCCTTGGCTGTTCGCTCAGCGAACCAGCCCTCAAGACTTCTTGTGATGCCAACCAGTTCCTTATTGATGGTACCACCGCCGTCTGCCGGTCCCAGTATCATCTCGCTATCTTCATCCTTCCTCTTCTCGCCTGACATATATTTCGCATACAGAGAGAGGAACAATGCCTTCTGGCTCAACAAAGGCAGAGTATTGCTTGGTGCTATCAACACGATTCTTGCATTGACACCCGGCTCTTTTCCTTTGCCCTTCATATCGTTCATGGGGGTGTTCTTCTTTGCGCTGGGTGATACAGGCTGCAAGGGTCCCCGAGGCAGGGTCGAGGGAATGAAGACTGCAGCGCATCTGTCATATTCTCGACAATCAAAGTATGACTTCGCTAGCAAATATCTGGGGAGCTCTTGGGCTTCGAGACGAGCTTCCTCAGAATCTGTATTGGAAAAGGTGAATGGGAATGTGGTCTGAGGCTGATCGAGATCTTGCATCTGTGAATCGGGATCCGTGTCAAAAGACGACGACGTGGACGCGGGTTCAGGAAGGGAGGTCGAGAGCTCTGCCGCCCTGATCGATGTCAGAACTGTGACCTGGTTGGCGAATGCGCAGACTACAAAAGGCATTCTTCTCACCATTTGGCAGACTGGTAGAGACATCGCTCTGAGCACTTCACCACAGCTTCCTGCAGCTTCAGGCGTAATTGGTTAGCATTGGCCTGGCTGAGAGCTGCCATTATTGGATCAGATACGTGATGATGATAGCTATCATAAAGATAGAGAAGATTGCTTCTACGCTATTCCTGGCTGCAGTTCTGAGCAAGCATCAGTGGGATCAGGTCGAGCATTTGGGACCTGGGCGGTGATCCATGAGCATCTTTCGGCAGGATCCCACTCGTTGACGTGTAGTCGACTTGCCTTGATCTGCGATGTCGAGGGGACACAACGTACGATGTTTACTTACAAGCACGTCGCCGTCGGCGTTAACGCTGCTTAGCCCCGACAGCCTAAGATATCCCTGCAGTCGATCAGGGCACTCAAGAAATCCCAGTGATCCCCAAGCAAAGCCATACACAATCACCAAATACTTGCCATTGAAATCCGAACACTCATCATGGTAGCCTCATAATCGCTTATTAAACACCCTACTGGACATGAAAACCACATGAGCCAGTGTCCACCTCACAAGACCCTCCCACCATCTCCAGACTCATTCCCCACCCACCATGTCCTCCAAAGAGCAACAGAAAAAAGACTTCGAAGCCGTCTTTCCCTCCCTAGTCGAGGATCTCAAAGAAAATGCAAAACAATACGGCATCCCCGCCGACGCCCTCAAGTGGTACGAAGACGTAAGCTCCTCCTCCCTCCTCCTCCCCCCCCCCAACCCCCAAATCACGCCCCATCCCTCCCCCGGATGCTCTCCATGCTAACCCTTCCCCCACCACAGTCTCTCAAGCACAACTCCGGCGGCAAGCTAAACCGCGGCCTCGCCGTCCCCGACTCTGCTGCGCACCTCCTCTCCTCCCTTACTCCCCAACAATACCACGACACCGCTACTCTAGGCTGGCTCACCGAGTTCCTGCAAGCCTTCTTCCTCGTCTCGGACGACATTATGGATTCTTCGACGACCCGCCGCGGAAAACCATGCTGGTATAGAATGTCCAATGTGGGTATGGTAGCTATCAACGACGCGTTTATGCTGCAATCAAGTATTTATGTGCTGCTGAAGAAACACTTCAAATCGCACCCGGCGTATGTGGAGATATTGGAGTTGTTCCACGAAGTGACTTTCCAGACGGAGATAGGACAACTCTGCGACCTCATCACTGCGCCCGAGGACCACGTGGATCTATCGAAGTTCTCGCCCGAGAAGCATCACTTCATCGTCGTGTACAAAACGGCATATTACTCCTTCTACCTCCCCGTGGCACTGGCGCTGCATTACTGCCAGCTAGCAACACAAAAAAACCTAAAGCAAGCGCACGACATCCTGATTCCGACAGGGGAGTACTTCCAAGTCCAAGACGACTACCTGGATTGCTATGGCGCGGAAGCCGACATTGGCAAAAAGGGCACAGACATAGTGGACAATAAGTGCGGATGGGTGATCAATGAGGCGCTTAAGCATGCCAATCCGCAGCAGAGGAAACTGCTGGATGAGTGCTATGGGAGGAAGGATGATGAGAAAGAGGCGGAGGTTAAGAAAGTGTTTAATGAGTTGAAATTGGATGAGGCGTATCATGAGTACGAAGAGAATGTGATTAAGACACTGAGGACGATGGTGGAGGAGTTGGATGAGAGTGAGGGGTTGAAAAGGGGGGTGTTTACGACATTTATTGATAAAATTTATAAGAGGTCGAAATGAGGCCGCAACCATGCAGAGTGGCGAGAGATGAACTTCGATCTGTGTGATGAACCCATTTGCGTCTTGTGGTGCTCAGTATTGCATATTGGACTAGCTGGATGATACCGCTCAAGCCAATATGATAGCCGTAGGAACGCCAGCGTTGGCGCGTTACATATACACTCCAAGTCCACCAGTCCATCGCTTGATGCCCTGTCTAAACGCCTTGCTAATGCCAGAGCTAACAGTTCAAGTGAGGAAAACAAACCATAGAAAGAATATATATAATCGAACGGAACATGTTCGACGAACGAGCCTTATCACGTCTTCTCGTCATCTACTTGTGGCTTCTCGGATGCTGCCTCCGTGGCGGCAGCAGGGGTTCCGGAAGGCTTAGGTTTCTCAGCAACAGATTTGCTGTTGACAATGTTCATGATGGAATCTCCAAGATCGGCAGCGCCTTCAAGCTTGCTGATGCGGGACTTGAAGAATTCGGCGTCGCGGATCATCCTGCAGAGAACTGTTAGCGACCTAAAGTAACGCTCGTACCGAGACTGATACACACCTTTCTTTCCCAGCAACCGTCTTGACGTCCGCGTCACTGAACGCCTTTCCCCACTGCTCGCGGTAGCTGCTGAAAACCGGATCCATGATCATCCTCACTGTCGTCTCGGGAAGATGTTTGCTAAGCACCTTGTGAAGCGTAGTTGTCTCCTTGACCAGTGTCTCCAAGTAAGTGTTGACGGCTTGAGGCTCTGCTGGCATGTCCCAGTCGATTTTCTTCATGGCGTTGACATGAGTAGTCGCTCGTCCGCTCATTATGTCTACAAGCTTGTCATTGATACCAGATTGGTGCTCTTGGTAAAGTCGTTTGACCTTGTCAAATTCGACCATCAAGCTACCAGCACCAGACGAATGCCGCCGCACGAACTCCCTTACGTACGGCGTAAGGGTTGTTACAAAGCTCAAGGCTTGGGAAGCTAACGCCAGATGCTTAGTAGTGATGTTCTTCAGATTCGTGCTCCTTGTTGCACCAGCGCCGAGAATCAGTTGCGACGAGCGAGAGTTGAAAAGTTTGAGGTATTCAAGAAGAGAAGATGTTATCTCTTGAGTCATACTTGGTATGCCAGTGATGAGTCGCTCGAATTGCCCGATACCAGCAAGGACTATGAGCGCTGACTCAGGGAGGATGAATTTCTGCTCGTCGATGGTAGCGCTGCGGATCCTGTCTTTGGGTGGCGTCCCATTCGTGTCAATTCCGTTGATTTGCTGGTCGCCATTGACTGGTGCTGGTTGGTCGGACCATATGATTGATGCTTTGGCCCAAGCCTCGATGTCCTTGGTGCTGCCGTCGATCAGATTGCACAAGAGTTGATTGTCTGCATCAGTAAAGTCTCTTGCATCCCAGCGATCAGCGTCCATGCCCTGTACGAGACGTTGTCTTTCTGTGTCGCCTGCGTAATGGACGAACTCCTTGATATGGATATTCACGACATTTTTGAGCGCCGTACCTCCACGGCCAGAAACAGCCTCGCATTCATCTGCGAAAAGTCGATTGAGATGAAAGTATTGTAGAAATTGGGGTAAGGGTAGACGGACACTCTGCTCCGCGCGTACTTTCAGTATCTTCGTGATCTGTGCTTGAGCAATGTCCACGGCTTGGCCTAGAAGATTGGTCATGTCTAGTGTCTGCTGAATATCCTCTTGCTGAATTGAGCCACGTCCGGCAGGACCAATGGGAGCACCATTCATGTAGCCGTCTACGTTCGCAGCTGGGGGGCTCAAAGGCGGCGACTTCACACCTCTAGTGGCAGAACCGCTATCGAAGCTGCTAGTAATGTCTAGGACGACCTTCACTTGCGTTCCCAGTCTTCGTAGAGCTTCGCCAACATTCGAGTAGATCTTCTTGAGCATATCCTCTGCGTCTTCAGGCTCTAGAGCACGGAGGTTGCGGGCCAGAACACTTGACTTCTCCTGTTGAGTCATATGCCGACCGCCCTGTGTAGATGCTGACATGGTCGACTCATTGTCCTCGTCATACGAGCTTGGAAGATGCCGCCGAATCAATGTCTTTACCTCCCTCCAAACAGCTTCGCGATAGGCGGTCATAACAGGCTTGAGGCTATCCGACCGAGCCAAGCCTTCCAGGCTTGTCCGTAGTATCGTACGTAATGAGTCGTCGGTTTGTAGATACGTAGGGTAAACGGATGGTGTTCTTGCATGTGTGCCTCGGGACCGATTCGAAGCCTTATCCCATCTCTGGAACGTCGCGTTCGACGGAGTCCCGTCAACATGCTTCCGCAGGTCAGAGAGAAGCGCTTCAAGAAATCGTGCCTCAAAGCTCTTTCCTATCCTTTGCCTCAGGTATGCGATATCGTTCCCCGCACCCTCTAGCGCTTTGAGACTGCGAAGATCGACCAATCTTTCTTGCGCAACTGTATTCTCCTCATTCAAGGCGATAGGCCGCCGGCGTTCTCCCGCAATGAGATACTCGACCTCGACTAGGCCTCGTAGAGCTTCTTCAATTTTGCCCTTATCGACCTGATCTTCACAGCGAGCCACAGCCTCTACGATTTCTCGCAGCTGCTGAACTGCATCTCCAAGCTTCCGCATGTTTTCTTGCCGCCGTCGCATCGCCACGATCTTCAGACCTCCAAGTGCCATGTTTCGGTCCAGGCTTGCTAGATCTTCTCTCAAAGTCTTGATCCTGGCGACTGAAGCAGAAGCTTCGAGGTGCAGATCTCGGAGGGAACCGAGTGCAGCAAAGAAAGAAGATGAGGCCGTAGAGATCGATGATATGAGGTGGACTTCCACAGTGTCCATGTACCACGATAGCTTCTCTTGCAAGATGGCGTTCGAAGCCAATGCTTTTCGGCCACCCTGACCTGGTGTGGTGACTGCTCCGTTGGCTCCGGGCGGAGGCCGTACGATCTCTGATCTCTCACTGACGATATCAAAAGTCCGAGGGTTTTCTAAATGGAAATCTTGCTCGAAGTAAACGGAAGGGATGGTCGATAGTGGAGCAACTGTAAGCGGGCCCCGTTTAGACAACCCTCCGCTAGTTTTCCGATTCGGATGTGGTCTTTCAGGAGGAGACCCGAGTGATGCCACCAGGGTTTCCGGTATCTGTGTCTTCGACACGCTTCCTTGCCGAGTATGCGCCTGATTGAGTATGCCTGAAACCTGGTCGGTTTTAGAAGAAGCACGTACCCTTCTGGACTGGGGTTGTCCATCGCCCTCTTTGGCACGCTGGAAGGCTTCATACAAAGAGCCAGCTTGTTTTAAGTATGGTAGGAAAGCCGAGGGTTCGATGTGAGGGATATTAGTTAGGGTGACTGGAGGAATCTCCTTTGCAGAAGGGAGCTTCTGCGAGCTCGTGGCGGATGCGTAGGGAACGAGACCAGTCCGTACAATGGGGGGTTGGAGCAAAGTTGCGATAGCTGAGAGTTATTGGGTCAGCCCCGCAAGATACAAGCCATCCCCAAAGTAAACAGACCATTGTTGCTGGCTTCTGCTATTGTATCCCTATCCTGTGTCGCCGTGTCCAAGACTCCACCGATTGATGTAATAGAGCTCGCCGTTGACCCTCGCCTCCTGCCATGTCGCCTGCTTGATTCTGGACTCTGGGGTGAGCCAATCTGGGGAGAGGGGTATTGGTTGGATGATGGGGTTGTGAAGGGCGATTCGAGCTTGTCCACTGATCGCCTCGGAGCAGGGGAGGACATGTTGTGCAGGTAATAGACGGCATGGGGGCTTGCGAACGAGAACTCGTCTCCATCAAACGCAATACATGATCAGAGCTGAAATGGAAGTCAACACTCTGTAAAGTAATCCAGATCTGGAAAGCGCCAAGGCTTTGTCGCGCTTAGATTGCCGCGAAGCCAAAAAGAGGGAAATCTGCCCCCATCAAAGTTGAGAAGGCCACCATGTTCTTTGTTGTCTCCAACGGATTTGTTGTCGCTGGCGTCTACTATTCGGCGCCTTCAAGAACAGAGTGATCTAGCGCAAAGCATAGCATAGATGGATAGGGGGATCCCATGGTCAACCATTCTGGCAGCAATATATCAAGCTGATACGCCAATGAAAAAACAAGAATTGCTTTGCTGAAGCCGAGTCCTTCTTTCTTAAGAAGCCACATACAGCCAAGAGTAAAACCTCTACATGCATCAAGCATAGCCAGTCTAAGTACAATGAATATGGGCAAGAATGTCGTACATCATACGGTTCTGTCCTATTGATTGGGGCTCTCATAGTGGCTCTTGATCTTCATTGGCTGATATGAATTTCCAATAAGGTACTTTGATGATCGGAGGAGATCACTCAATTACTTGGTCGAGCACATTCAAGGCCAATCCATTCAACAGATTCGTAACCAGTCTTCTCAACAGCTTTCATTGCCTCGATAGCCTTCTTTGCTGCATCTCTAGTATCTTGCCTAAGCCCGTCCATGCCGCCTATTTCCTTCATTCTCACTTCCCAATAATCACGCCTCTCGGGACTCCAGCCTTCACCCCCCTTCCACAGGTCATTTTTCTGCTTCAACGCCCTACCACCTTCGCCGCCGTCGTCCCCATCACAGATGATCCTCCCAGCATTCAAAAACCACTCCGCTGCTGCCGGTATCTCGAAGTCCAGGGTTGCATCATTGCGCTCCAGAGCGTTGCTAATGCACTCGTATCCCCACTCCAGTGGGATTTCGCCGACTTTGCCTACCACGAGCTGCGCTTCGATTTCTGCTTGCTTTTGATAGTCCGAACATACTGCTTCGCATTGCTCGGGGGCCCATTAGTGCATTGATGACCGCCAGTTGTCGTTTAAGTGACAGTCAGACCAGAGATGACCAAAGCCAGGTAAACCGTGCCAATTACCAATTGAGCGCCTCTCACCCTGCTTAGGATGAGCGGGTGGGAGCTTTTGAAATGCTTGCAGTAGGGTGATGAGCTTGATACGATGTTCTGGTAGGTATGTGAGAGCGTCCATGAGAAGACCCCAAAGCCAATGACAGCTGTCGATAGGATCAGGATCGTTTTCAACTGGGACTACGATAGCGCGGGCAGCTTCTTCGGCGTTGGGTTTGCAGATTGCAGGTATTCTTTTAACGCAGCGGCTTCCTGAGGATGGCAGCCGTCTTCCTCATAACCATCAGGGTTCAGATGCCAAATGAACCAAGATTCGGACAATTTCTTGTTGATATTGTAATACTTGTGAAGTAAAGAAAGGTGAGAAGGATTATCTGACCTAGATTGAGGCGTCTTTTATTTATGGAAGTCTTTGATGTTCATCAGAGTGAACAGAACAACTCACTCTCCTATCCGGCTGAACGAACAGTGCTGCCTGGGTCTGCATCGGAATCAACTGGAGTTCAACACTCAGCCCTATGGATTAGCCGAATGAAACATCCGCCGAGGTGGACCCGATCGATCTAACCTACTTTGGATCTTAGCCCCAAAATCTTTCGTTGCAGGACCAAGGCGGTGCTCGATAGATTGAACTCGCGCCAATCAGAACACCGCAACAAAACAAAGGCTTAAGGCTAGATACTCTATGATAAAGTTATAGAGCGGAGGATGATCTATACCCTGCTCAGCGACTTAATAATTCGAGAAGCTCAATCTGTAGCTCCAGAGGGGTCGGAAGTTAGTTTTTTTTTGCCTCGGCTGGCTCTGGAAACTCGATGTTGGATCCATATAATATATCCATGCAATTCGTCCTCTTGCAAAGATCCCTGCCCGAACATAGACCAAGCATTATGCCCAAGGCAAAGTGCAACGGGACCACTCGAGTGCCACAACATCATCTGGTGACTATAATCACTCATATCAAGACTTCGCGATTGAGGAGTCTTCGCTTCTTGAATCGCTGTCTACTGCTCTACAAAAGGACCTCTCTACCAAACTCAGCGAGAATGATGGCCGTACTTAATAATTTAGCTGACCACAACAGGAATCGCTCCTTGTCCAGCAGAATGGACTTCCGCGCTAAAATGCCAACGTCCGCGGGCCCAAGCATTGAAGAAGCAGAAGCCCGTACGATGGATGAGTTTGGAACCAAGCCTCAAAGCTGTAACTATTTTCGATGCGCTCCATTGAAGCCCTCTTCCAGCGCCTCTTAGCCCGTCTTAGCGTCTGTACACTAGACTAACCGCCGTATCAATTCAGAAAAGCTCTGCGGTGCTCAACACGAAAACCCTGTTGATGATGCATAACCTAATATCCATGGGAAATGCTACTGATTACTAGGCAATTGAGCCAAGCTGTGAGCATACGTAATCCACTATCTACTGATACAAATGAATTCATCTGAGCTCGAGGTGATGGCATGCTTAGAATGCCATGTCAAGAAAAAGTTTTGGAGATCAGAATGTTGGCCTGGGCCTTAGGCTTTGAGACTGAACTCTGAAGATAAGAGTGACAATTCTAGAGTAACTCCTGACTGTGTTCAGATTCGATAATGAGGGCTTAAGCCATTGGTAACTTTGGAGTGCCCAACATTCCTTTGCTTGGTGACGAGTATTGCTGATCACAGAACACATTTTGCTCAGTGATGGTAAGATAGGCCTGCATAGCGCACCCGGCAAGGCTGTGAAATGAATGATCAGAGGTCTGGATGTGTTAGTACCACGAAAGTGATAAAGAGCTGGGCTATTGGAATATTGGCTTGTCCTTGTGTTGTGGTCCCCTGCTGTAAAGCTTGTTCTGAGTGGCATCTTGACTTCTTCATGCCTCACAGCTGATGTTCGCGGTTTTTCCTGTCATCTTATCCGCCCTTGGTCCCCATCGATGATACTCTTTTCCTATCAGAGGGTACATTACGGCTAGATTCAAGTTTTCAATTGCTACGTGAGAGGGAGGATGTATAGGTATATAAAGCCTTTATTCGTTTCGTGGCAGCTGAGTTCGCTTAGAAGAAAGACGACCTACTGTTGATGCTTACGCAATAACACTTTTGCAGTCACCCACTTACGGTACGGCTTCTGCAGCCGTCGCTTACTCAGTGACACTTTGCTTCGAGGCGACCCACTGTCTCCACTTGAACTGTTCGGGTCATCTGCTTACGTCCTCCTCTACAAATCATCTTCAGAAATTACTCCAACACAGTAAAGACAGACCTTCCTTCTGCAGCTTTGCTGCATCCGACTTTTTGACTCCCTCAACGAGGTTATCCATACTTGCAACGTTCAAAAGACCCTGCAACTGCAACTGCAACCACACTTAGCTACACCACTTGCAAACATATCTCCTAAGAAGAGTTCTGCTGGGTGACTCTTCGCATATGCCAGTGATCCTGCATTCTTCTTCTCCGAGACCCCTCTGAGTGAGTCTTCCACGCATAGCATCAAAGTCTTCTACTTCAAATAATCCCTCATCCGAGTAGGTGTTCTTACAATTAATAGCAAGCTTTCAGCTATACCACCTCTCAACACCACTTTCACAATGACCGACGAGTTCATTAAGTCGCTCGAGGTGAAGCTAGATAAGCATGATATAAACTTCGAAGGGAGCAAGTTGCCTTACTTTGGGCTTGCCCTTCAGAGTATCAATCTCGATGCTGTCATAGACTTCGCTTCAACCATTCGCCGCTCCGGCCACGAATCAACACGGAACGCCAATGTTGACACTACGATATATCAAGCCGACTGGATTGACTGCAAAATCCACGACCCACTGTGCGGCTCCTTCGACATGGTCTTCCCTATAGAATTCGCCGATGGGATACGATGGATGTTGAGGATCCCTGCCAACGGCCACGGTGATAAATTCGACTCGCTTGCAGCCAAGTCCCTCGTCTTTGAAGCTAGGACAATGCAATTAATCAAGGATAGGACGAGTGTCCCTGTCCCTGAGGTGTACACCTTCGACACTTCCCTGGCAAATCCTCTTAATGTTCCCTTTATCATGATGGAGCAGCTTCCAGAAAAACCGTTGTATGAATGCTGGTTCAACATGAAGTGGTCGAAGGCACGTCTTGAAGAGTTTCGAATCCGATTTCTCAAGTCTCTTGCGGGAGCTATGGTAGAGCTCAATCAGTTCACTGTCGATAGTAGCGGCTCGCTGGACATCGACTCGGACAGAATTCCGGTTGTTGTGTCAGGCGCAAAGACGACAGATTCGTTCGCCAGTTTGAGTCGAAATGCAGAAGATGAGGGGCCAAAGGAAGTTGGAAATGTAGGCGAGCCCGAGGATAGGTCGAACATGCAACAGCAAGAAACAGACACCGTGGCAGAGAATGTACAGGATCCAGCCGAAATCGACAATCATGGGGCCAATGAAGACGTCCGCCACCACCGTTGGTATGAGCGTGGACCCTGCAGGGATCCTAAAGAGTCCGTCTCTCAACGACGGCCTCATCTGGTACCTCGATGTGTTCAATTCCGAACGGCTACTTTGTGACCAATCCGAAGGTTTTGGGTGAGATGCTGGTACAAAAGGCATATGATTTTATCAAGCCACCACAACTCGTGTCTGGGCTGGGTAAGATTCTCGGCGTTGGTGTCTTTCTTGCGGAAGGCGAGGAGCACAAGGTAAGGCGATGCGCTTACAGAAAGTACATCTCACCTGCTTACCTTCTCATTTGATTAGCGGCAAAGGAAAGACCTCATGCCTGCTTTTGCCTTCAGACACATCAAAGAATTGTACCCAATCTTTTGGAATAAGTCCCAGGAACTGGTCGAAACCCTCATTTCACAGCATGGAAAGACCACTGCTTCAGATGAGAAGGCGGAGACAGGTGTCGATGTATCTGATTGGGCTAGAAGAGCAACGCTGGACATCATCGGTGTGGCAGGCTTAGGTCAAGACTTCAACTCCATTCGAGATCCAAGAGGTGAATTACATCAAATATACAACAGGCTCTTCTCGCCGAGTAGAGGAGCTCGTATCATTGGTGTATTGGGCCTGATCTTTCCGCGATGGCTCGTGCGAAGCTTACCGTAAGTCTTGCACTTACACCCCAACATTGCCCAAGCGTTAAAATTGAGCAACAGACTCAAACGCAACAATGACGTTGAAGCAGCATCGCATGCCATTAAAAGAAATTGTCGCTCCTTAGTTCAGCAGGCGAGAAAGGATATGCATGAAAAGCATGATTCAGGGTCTAACATTCTATCTGTCGCCATTGAATCTGGAGGATTTTCGGACGAAGACCTGGTCAATCAATTGATGACATTCCTAATTGCAGGACACGAAACCACCGCGTCTGCATTCTCCTGGGCAATATGCATGCTCTGCAAATATCCAGATATACAGAGACGTCTGCGAGAAGAAGTTCGAGCTAGCCTTCCAGATCCTAAGTCACCGGCATCGTCCATCTCTTCCACTGATATTGACAACTTGCCATACTTGAACGCAGTATGTAACGAAACATTACGCGTCTGGGCGCCTATTCCAGTCACTTTTCGCGTGGCTGAGCACGATACTTCGCTGGCGGGACATTTCATCCCAAAAGACACCATCATTTTTATTTCTCCATGGGCAGTGAATACGAACAAAGAACTCTGGGGCGATGATGCAGCAGATTTCAAACCAGATCGTTGGATGGGTCCAGGAAAAGGAAATACCGGTGGAGCAGAAAGCAATTATTCCTACCTTACCTTTTTCCACGGCCCTCGGAGTTGCATTGGACAGAGCTTTGCGAAAGCAGAGTTTGCGTGCTTGGTGGCTGCCTGGGTCGGTACATTCGAGACGAGCTTTGTCAAAGATGACTATGTCGTGGAGGTCAAGACCAGCTTTACTCCTAGGCCAAAGGATCTCATGGTCAAGCTGAAGGTCTTGGACGACTGGTGACTAGACAAAATCCGTCTGCCAACTCTAGCCACAGCTCTCTCATTTTTGTCTAGCTACCCTGCATACCACACTATTTACAGTACTGCCAATTTTTGAAAATCCTTCCCTCTCTATGCTATGAGGAGTTATTTTGGACACTTATGGCCTGCACATTCAACCCACGACGGCTAATGACTGATCAAGTTTGTACTGACTGGAACCTCCGCCCACAGCATGCTTTCAGCTTAGACGATGACAACAAAAGAACTCGCTTGTACGCGCCAAATTCTCTTTTGGACGCTTCCAAAACTCGACCAGTCATTGAACAAGCCCACACGAGCTAGAACAGTCGATACCCCAGCAATCAAGTCTTTCATCTTCAATAACAACGGCATTGCAATCTTGAAGAAACCGCAGAAAGCCATTGTTTATGCTATTCGTTGAAGGGTTCTTTGTGCATTGTGTCAAGGTTTCGACAGGGCATAAGGATGTATGACTATGTCGAACATTCCTCATGGTTCTTCTTCCTTCATTTCCTCCCATCTAACATCGCTCTGACACCCGCATCCGCAAACTTCAAAACACAACCAAACCCAACTCAGCCAAAGCCCAACACCTCAATCTCTCCACTAACCCATCTCAGGAACACTCACCCTTAAAACATGTCCATGCTCAGAAATCCCAGAGACGTCGCGATCGAGATGCCCCAGATCGCCAGATCCGCCAGCGGAGCAAGCCAGCCATATGACTCCAGCCGCGCAGCAGCCGATAGAATGCGTGCAGGCATCGGTGAGGACGACCCGACTTTCAAAGACATCCCCCTCGGCGGTCCAGCACCATCCGCTCAAGCTCCACAGACCGCTCGTGTTGCGATTCATCAGGGGCGGCCTACGTCGAATAGTTTGGTTGCTCAGGCTGAGGATAATGCGAGGAAAGCGCGGGTGAATCAGGGGAGGGAGGCTGATCTTGAGGCGGCTGTGAGTGGCGGGCTGGCCAAGAAGAGATGGTGGAAGAGGATTTGGAGCGGGTATTTTTGGTGGGGGGTGGTGGGGGTATGTATCATTGTTTTTCTTGGTGTCGTGTTGCCCGTGGTGATTAGGAGCCCGAAGTGAAGGACTACTTCGCTGGCATGATTTTATATTAAGAGAGCGCGAGCACTAGCTACGTAAGTACCAGATGTACAAATGGGGTTTGATATTGAGGGGGGAGTGTGAGTCGGATTCTAAACCAGTGTGAGTCGGTATCCTGAACAGGTAATATTTAATACCTAGCAAGACAAAAATCAATGGCTATACTATGCCTCAGCCTGTTACACCGTTTCCTGACAGTCTTTGTGCAAAATGATGATCCACGTGGTACCACTGTAGATTGCATGAGAACTCCTCTGCTGGGATCTTTTAATATATTACTGAAAAAACCGATTCCGGAAACTTGCGCACAAGCGTTAACGGCACATTTAGATGATCCGACTCATAGTCTGAGCCACAGCTCCAAAAACGACGCCCTAGCTTCTGCAATGCTCATACACCTCTCCTTTAGCAGAGGATAGTAAAGTTCAATCTACCCTCAATGGCGCAACCTCGCACTCTCTTTGCATTGTCGAGAATCAAAAAGTAACAAAGCGACAGCATGACCAACAAAGAGCATTGCATAAGGAGCTGCTACTCAAGGAAGCACAAACCCCATTGTCATTCCAATTCCATCTTATGTAGACGGCATGGCTAGATATATTGGATAGTCAGCCGACTCTTATGTCGTGCTTTTTCAGTATCAGTTGATATCCAGACTGCCCAGAATAACACCGCGCACTGTCTTGGTAAATCAGAAAAAAGACCCTAGTTGCACGAGACGGTTAAAACGTAGAAAAGATGTCTATAGTTCAAACCACACCATGCCCATTGGTCCAGACAGACGACCAGCAGCGGGAATTTACGACCCACGTTGATTCGCAATACGCCCTCCTCGAGAGTGTGAGCTTGGCATCATCCGCCCCCAACGGCCGGCACGAGCATCCATCAACATCACCCTCAGCTCTGCTCATCAGCGCGCTCGAAGCACGACTCGAGATACTAAGCTCAATCGAACAGAACGCGGACGCTGCAAGCGCAGCCTGGGATTGCTTTTACAGCGAGAAAAATTTCTCGAAGCTAATCGTCGGGTTGACGACGGGGATACAAGCTATGATTGGGTCAGCGGGCCAGAGCACTTTGGAGATACAGGCCAGAGCGCTGATGGATCGAGTTGAGGTATTGTCTGTTGGGGAGAGTAATGTTTGAGCTCGGGCGGTCTTTGAGCGAGTTCATGGGCATGCGGAGCAGCATGTGAGGCTTGTTCGAATGTTGGTAGAGATTGTTCATCTGATGGAGGTGTGTGGGGCTCGTGGGGAGACTGGATGGTGTGAGCAGGATTCGGAAGAGGGGATGCTGGGTTGCTTGTTTGAGGGTACTGTTGTGTGAATATATCTTGAGGCCTGAATGGGGCGGTGATTACGCGTATAATATTCCCAATGCCACCGCGTGAGAACCAGATCCTAGGAAACACAGTGACTTACTTAATTTTCTTTGAGACACTTTTTCCAGCGATTTCACTCTTTGTACTATCTTTTTTATTTCGATTACACTTTTCGTCGGTCAAGGCGAACGGACGATCGGAACGGCCCTCGACATCGAACACATTGCTCTTTGAAGAGAACAGTAACACAATTCTCGACACAGCAACAATGACTTTATTACGGTTCTTTCGCCCTATCCCTGTTCCTGGTCGTTCTGTTGGAAAATCAACTGCAAATGAGGACAGATCACCCCAAGATGGCCATGAAAGCACCCTCCCCGGAGAGCGAAGAGCGACGACAGATCCTCCAACGCGGCACAGAAACCCTCATCCGAGCACTAATCGACCGTATCGAGGCTCTTTCCTCAGGAGGGAAGCTTGCAACCGCTCAACCAGCAATTGAGTGGCTTCTCGCCACTGCAAAAGAACGAGGTTGCAAGAGTGTCTATGGTGAAATCGAGCGTACACTCGTGGCTATTGTTCAAGAATCGGAAGGAGCACAAGCTAGCAATGTACCAATGGAGTTGGCTGCAGCAAGAACGAGGATTATGGCGTTACTAGATCGCATTGAGGCACTGACGTCTACCGCTTGTGCTCCTGGTTCGAGAGATGCTGTTGAGGTTGTTGCTGATAATGAGAAGGTGTGTGTTAGGTTGGGAATCGCGTTGATGGATATTGTACAAGAGCTGGAAGCTAATGCAAAGTGAGTGTCGAGGGCCAACGGGCAGTGGCTTGAACGTGAGCGTTATAAGGACCATACGAGCACGCATGCATTTTGCTGTATATGTTCACCTTGCTCTGACAGGAACACCATAGTAAATCAATCACCCTTGCCATTGTCTCACTCCCGTTGTCCTTCCATCCTAATCATGTGCAGAGGACATCTCTTGGCGGAACAGACGCTTGCAGCGATCGAAAGAATCTACCGTATGGGAATGAAGATGTCTCCATAACAACGGTTCTTACGATGATTCACTTAGGGAGAATGTTGTAGATAATTATCCTAAGTAAATTCTGTCAAGCGATTTTGTAATCCTAAAACTTGTGTTCATCAATCTAGAGAGGGTTTAAAATCGAAGGTTTATGAGAAAAGTGCTAGCTCGGAATTTCAAAGTTCGACCCATAATAACGAAGCTGCTCAATCAGGAGTAGCGGTCCTATCTGAGCTGATATTCGGGTGCAAATTAATGATATCTTGGCGCCAAGGTATCTCGTCCTTAGCGTACAACATATCTGACAATCAACTCTACATTCGGTCTTCTTGAACAGCAACTCTCTTCATTTCTTCTTTGAACAAGCATAGGGCGGCAGCGAGAACGACAGTTAGTCACAGTAAGAGAAAGCCCATTGACTTCGATACGTCATGTTTTCAGCCTGAAGGAAGAACGTCAAGAGCGGGGATCTACCCGGTAAAAGCATATCCACTTGCATCTTTTCCGAAAGCACCTCCCTGTGCTTGATATCCTTGTATAGCTTTTGAGCCACTGAGTAATCTATAGTCATTGCTTGTATCCCCCTGCTTTCATTTGTCGAGTCCATTCAAGCGATGTCTCCCCTGAAACCTAGGCTCGTCTTTGCAGGCCTCGGAGCAATGGGCTATGGCATGGCCTCGCATCTCCTCGCGTCAGGGTTTCCAGTGATTGGCTACGATGTCTACCAACCAGCCATGCTCAAGCTTGTGGCAGAAGGAGGCCAGTCAGCAAATTCGGCGCGGGAAGCAGCCAAGGACATAGAATTCTTTATCTGCATGGTGGCAAATTCTTTGCAGGCGACGCCATTGCTTTTCGACGAGAATACTGGCGCCGTATCTGCAATGCCGAAGCATGCCACAATCCTGATGTGCTCAACAGTCGCGCCTGCGTACATTGACGAGTTAAGGCAGCACCTTGACAAGATTGGCAGAGACGATGTACGCTTGATTGACTGTCCAGTATCGGGCGGTGTGATAAGAGCAGCAAATGGCACGCTGTCTATGTTCTCTTCGGGCGAGGACTCCCATCTTGCCAATGTGGACTCAATCCTAAAGTGCATGAGCGGCAAATTGTACAAGATCCCCGGCGGTCTTGGCGGAGGGTCAAAGGCCAAGATGATCCATCAAATCTTCGCTGGAGTCAACATTGCCATGGCATCTGAGGCTATGGCTTTGGCTGCAGCCGCTGGTCTGAATACATCTGCCGCGTTCGAAGTTCTAAAAGATGGTGATGGTGCAAGCTGGATGTTCAACAATCGCGTGCCGCATATGCTTGATCCATCATTGCCGCCATACTCTGCGATGACTATCATTGCCAAGGATGTAGGTATCATTACAAGCACTGGTCGAGATTTCAAGTTTCCACTCCCGATGGTATCGACAGCTGAGCAGCTGTACGTAAAAGCTATATCTGCGGGATGGGGAAAGGAAGACGATTGCGTTTTGGTCCGACTGTACCTGCCTGGCCGCGAGGATCTCGTCGAGCATGAAGCCAAGCCTTTTCATTACTCAGAATCTCCTTCTGTGGAGGTAGAAGATATCAGGAATCTCATGACGGGCGTACATTTGGCTGCTATGACAGAAGCAATGTCGTTTTGCGAACACTTGGGAATCGATACCGATCTCATGTTTGATATTGTCAGTCATGCCGCTGGTGCCAGCGCGATCTTCTTGAAGTGTTTCAAGGAGATGCAAAGAGGAAAATGGTCCTTGAAGACTGTTGCTGGCATTGAGGAGATTAGAGATAAGCTTGTAAGTGTATACGGTATGACGTATAGTATATATACATCATGACTGATCTTTGGTATAGATGATTGCTGTGGAAAAGCCATACCAACTTCGATATCCTTTATTCTTATCCTCAGCTGCACTGCAGGAATTTCACCGCCAATTACGCTAGGACGCGAGTTGATGACCCGAGACCTTGTCAATGGTACCAACACCAAATATGGAAGGTGTGTTGACAACCTCAATCGAGATACTACAGCACATCCCAGAAGCTCTCCCAGAACACAAAGGCGCCTTGAATTGGATCGAACAGCCCCGGACTTACTCTGAAAAAGAGAGAGGATTTGTGCATCGATGACAGAGTTGTCGAAACCGTCATTCGATTTGATGAGGAGGCATGCACAGAGGCAAGACCTGATGAGCTGGAGTAGAATAAGGATTGGAAGTACTATTGGACTTCCTCTTGACTTGGGTATCAGTAAAAGAAAATGGGGAAGCCATTGAAAGTAGCGATTCGAACTCCAAGAAAAAGATCCGGGTTTACATCTCGACTATACAGACGGAAGTGCAGTGAAAGACCAGATATCTTTGTGGATGCTAGAGTAAAAGAAGGGGGAAAAGGTGACAGGGTGAGAATTGTATTCGAACCGTGTACTATTCGATTATAGTCGCATTCACCAAGTGCGATGAGCTTTCGACGCATATCTAGATAGTTCAGATGGTGGACAATGTTCTAACCCACAAATATGTCCCTTATCGAATGGTAGAGCCCCCGTCAAGCAACCAAGCATATCCTCATCGCAGTATATCTTAGTCTCCACATCACAACCTCACAACCTCGCTTTCTCCCTCGTCTTCTCCTCCATCCACCTCCTCTTAGCCCTCCAACTCCTATAGACCTCCCACGCCCCCACTCCAGCAGCCCCAAACGGACTCTGCCACAACCACCACCCCCACACCTGCCCACCCCCTTCATCCTTAACCTCCCCAATCACCCTCCTCACTTCCCTCTCCAACTCCTCCTTCCCCCCATCATTCAGCACCACCTTCCCCCTCATCCCACCCCTTGCCCTCGTCCTCTCAACCTTC
>JAABUS010000564.1_pt1 | contig 93213 bp, 83 predicted proteins | sample 5560161 | NCBI WGS metagenome assembly JAABUS01 (sample SAMN10711885, study PRJNA513376) | rock metagenome | isolation source: Antarctica rocks | place: Antarctica: Victoria Land, Trio Nunatak nord | collected 2016-01-04
TTATTTTAAGAATGTTTTCATTAGTTAAAAGAGGGGAAAAATCTGTGGATAACTATAACAAAGCAGCTTAAAAATGCCATCTCTTAAATAAAATTTGGTGGTTTGGTAAACCTAAAATACAGGGCTTTGTTGCATTGTCTTATCACAGGGCTTCACCCTGTGCTAATATATTGAGCCCTTTCAGGGCTGGTTGTTAAATAAGTGACATTGCTCTAATGAGCCTTAATAAATGCTTCATAATTAAATGGTCAGTACACTAATCATGAAAATAATCCCGCTTTCTGAAGGTTCCTTTACTATAGATAAATCAAAACTTTTTGTGCCTTTCGCTACGGATACTGATGATCTGCAAAGCAGGCCTGCCGGAAGTTTGCTGGTAGAAGTTCAGCCCTTTCTGGTAATAACTTCAGAAGATGTATTGCTTATAGATGCAGGCCTTGGTTTTAAAAAGAATGGAATGTTACAACTTCATAAAAACCTGGTAGAGAATGGTATTAATCCTTCAGAAGTTACCAAAGTTTTAATGTCTCATTTACATAAAGACCATGCTGGTGGCGTTAGTCAGGAAGATTCTGCAACTTCTTTAAAAGAACTTGCTTTTCCAATGGCAACATATTATCTACAAAAACAGGAACTGGAATTTGCTTATGATAAGGGATTTCCTTCTTATATAACAGATGAACTGGACTGCCTGAAAGAGGCTAAAAACCTGGTCTTGCTCGAAGGTAATGGAGTGTTGAACGGGTACATTAAGTATGAAGTTACCGGGGCACATTGTCCGTATCACCAGGTGTTTTGGATTGTTGATGGCGGTGAAAAAATTTTTTTTGGGGGAGATGTGGCACCGCAACTTCAGCAAATGAAAAGCCGCTTCATTGCCAAATACGATTATGACGGTAAGAAATGTATGGAACTTCGCCGGCAATGGTGGAAGCTGGGCGAAGAAGAAAAATGGACGTTTTTATTTTATCATGATATAAAAACTCCCGTTTATTCCTTTTAAATAATAGTTATTGCTATCAGCTTTCATGAAACAGCTATCAGCTAGCTGTTGCTGATGTTATCTCCTAATTGCTGACAGCTGATAGCAATTCTTAATCACTCATAATTTACAGAACACAAGAATATTATGGGCTGAAAGGCCGCTTGTTCTGCTGCTGACGCATCTGTTTCAACTGTTGCCTATCCTGTAATTCCTTTCTTATAATATTATTAAATTCTTTATCTTCTTTAAAGAACTGATTGACTCTTTCTTCAGGCAATGCATGGGTAAATTCGCTTTTATACTTCTTTCGTATATTAACTACTCTTTCTTCAAAAGTTATTTCATCCACGTTACGATCTTTTGTTTTAACCTGTCTGATTTCATCTATATATCTGTTGTAAAGAGGCCAGAATTTTTGAGCTTCACTAGTGCTAAGATTTAATTTACGTGTGAGGTAAGCAATTTTTAAAGCTTCTAGTCTGCCATCTTTAAGAGTAACATCCTGGGAAGTACCCCTTAGAGCGCACCATAAAGAAACTCCTATTATAAACAAAATCCTTTTCATCATCCCAAAATTAATTAATTGTCAAATTTTTTATTATAGTGTGTTGCTCCAAATATTGTTGTAACTCTTCATCGGAAACATCATTAAACAACTCTTTCACATCATCTTCTTTTATTATAATTGATGCTGTACTTACGTTTTCAACAGATGTAACTGGTGTTGATTCCAGGTAGTTTATTATTTCATCATTGCTGATTTTTTTCATATCAGCTAATTCATTTCCAGCATGTAAAACCGGTTTATCGTGATAAAATGTCCATGCTGCTATTGACATTAACCCTGCTACTAAAGCTGCAACACCATAACGCAGCATCTTTTTATTAAAATTAAAAGGAATTACCGAGGCTTTCCTTGGGGACTTGACAGTGCTTAGTAAGTTATCTCCAAGATTATCAAAATATCCATCCGGAACTTTATATCCGTTCTGAATTTTAAGATCATTCATAATCGGCGAGTGCGATTCCAGTTCCTGATTTACGTAATCCACTGCATTTACACCTTCTATAATATCTGATGGAAATTGTTCGAAATAACCTTCCGGTAATTTAAATGGTACAGTTTTTTTCATCTCCCTGAGTAATGGAGAGAAAATTTCAAGTTTATCTTTTTCAAAAGCTTTTTCTTCTAATTCAATGCACTTAAGAAGTGTTAAAGGGAATTCTTTAAAATATTCTGCGGGTACTTCGAAAGTGCAGGCTTTTTTTAACTGAAGAAGCGAGGGAGATAAAATTTCCGGTTCTTGATCATAAGATGCTTCTAATGTAACTTTCTTAAGAATGACACCCGGTAATTCATCCAAATAATTTACAGGTATTTTATAAGGAGTATCTTGTTTAAGCCGGTTTAATAGAAAGTTTGCCTCATCTTGTTCTATTCTGTTAACCCTGCTCATCAGAATTTCCGGCAAATTATTAAAATATCTTAACGGCATCTGGTAAGGGCTTTCAGAAGGAAGGTTTGCAACCAATTCACTTAAACTCTTTAATTCGTCTAAAATTTGCTTTGAATGTGCCATTACCTGATACGACCTGTTTTGTTAATTAAAGTTTAATAAAAAAAGTGAATCCAAATACTGCTAAACAATTTAAAGTTATTCTTCCCTTAAGATAAACTCCTCTACCTTTTTTACGGCATGATGATAGGAAGCCTTTAAAGCGCCCTGGGAAGTTTCCAGTACCCGGCTCATTTCTTCATAAGGCATATCATCAAAATATCTTAAATTGAATACAATTCGTTGTTTTTCAGGTAAATGTTGAATGGCTAACTGAAGTTTCCATTCAAGTTTGGTAGAATCAAAATACTTATCTGCAAGAATTTTGTTACTTAAACCTGATTCCACATCATTCATTGAAACAGTCGATTTCTTTTTTTGCTGATCCAGAAAGGTAAGGCATTCGTTTGTAGCTATACGGTAAAGCCAGGTGTATAATTGTGCATCTTCACGGAAATTACTTAAGCCATTCCAAACGCGTATAAAAACATTTTGTAATACATCATTTGCATCTTCATGACTAACAACTATGCGCCTGATATGCCAGTACAATTTTTCCTGATATTTTTTTATTATAGCTGTGAAAGCCCTATCTTTTGTTAATGGATCGCGAAACTGGAAGAGAAGTTCAGTGTCGTGAGTAGTAACAGCCATACAGTTGTCTGATTAGTTAGAATTGGTATAGAAGGAATTTATTTTACGTAGTTTAATATAATATTGAATTAATAAATTAACACTTTTGGTATCAGCAGTCAGCTTTCAGGGAATCCGACTTGTATTGAGCTCCTGATACCTGACTGCTGATAGGAATTATTCTTTTTCTGGCCATTACTTTTTTAGCTGCTTTCACTATAAAAGGTGCGTTGAGACCATATTTTTTCAGCAGTTAAATGGGTGGGCCACTTTCTCTGAATATTATGTCTTCTATTGTTACAGCGCATTTTGTATTAGAAATGGATCTCAGAATAATTTCTAAATCTAAGGTATTACGGTGCGGTTATTAATTATTTTAACTGAGAGTCCTTTATCTTCCGATAACATTCCTGCTCAAATTGCATTCCATACCATGTGTCGGCAGGTAAAGAATGGAAACATCTTTTTGTTCTAAGAAAAAATCTGGCCTTTACTAATCTGGTATTTTTTGATCTGGATTATCTTTAATTTAATTCGGATTTTCGTATATTATAAAATTTTTCATCCGCTTTTATATGCTGCTCCCATTTCCAGGCTGAGGCCATCATCTCTTCCAATGAATATTTAGGTTGCCAGCCAAGCTTGGTTTTAGCGTAATCATTATTAGCATAAATAGCGATAACATCTCCCGGACGGCGTGGGCCGATAACATAATTAAGTTTTACTCCACTAACTTTTTCAAACGCCTTAATGGCTTGTAAAACGGTTACTCCATCCCCTGTTCCAAGATTAAACACTTCGGTTTTCTTATCAGAATCTTTATCAATAAGATATTGAATGGCAAGCGTATGAGCATGGGCAATATCGCAAATATGAATATAGTCCCGAACACATGAACCGTCAACAGTAGGGTAATCGTCTCCGTAAACTTTCATTTGAGGTAATTTACCAATAGCTGTTTGCGTAATAGCTGGTACCAGGTTAGATGGTTTTCCAATCGGCAATTCACCAATAATAGCGGAAGGATGAGCGCCTACCGGATTAAAATATCTTAACAATACACAATTCGCGGGCTGAGCTTTAGCAAACTCATTAATGATCTGTTCTCCCATTTGTTTAGTATAACCATAAGGAGATTCAGCAGGTTTGAAAGGAGTGGATTCAGTTACAGGAATTGAATCAGGATTGCCATATACGGTACAAGAAGAGGAAAAAACAAAATAAGGAACATCAAATTCCTGCACACACTTCAAAAGGTTTATTAAAGAAGTAAGGTTATTTTCGAAATATTTAAGAGGCTGCTCTACTGATTCACCTACTGATTTATAAGCTGCAAAATGTATAATTCCTAAAATATCTTCATTTTCCTGGAAAATAGCAAAAGTGTCATCAAAATTACATAGATCAACTTTGTAATTTTTAATTTTTTTCCCGGTGATCTTTTCAACTCCTTCTAAAATCCTTGGTGAAGAACGGGAATTATTATCAACTGAAATAACTTCAAAGCCATTTTCTACAAGGTCAACTATAGTATGCGAACCGATATAACCACATCCGCCTGTAACAAGAATCTTTTTCATGAGTTGGGTTTTAAGGTATAGTACAAATATTAAAGCTTTCGTGTTAACGCAAGCCAGAGGCATGTTATTAAAGTTAACAATATTTAATTGACCTTGATCAAAGATAATGTTTACTCTTCGTCGATAATATCCATCAGGTACTGGCCATAGCCACTTTTAAATAAGGGTTTTGCCATAAGGGCAACCTGGTTTTTATCAATGAATCCTTTGCGATAAGCAATTTCTTCAATGCAGGCAATCTTAATGCCTTGTCTTTGTTCAATTACCTGAACAAATTGTGATGCCTGCATTAATGAGTCAAAAGTCCCTGTGTCAAGCCATGCGGTACCCCGGTCCATAATAGAAACTTTTAATTTACCTCTTCTCTGGTATTCACGGTTTACGTCGGTAATTTCGTATTCACCTCTCGAACTTGGTTCCAGGTTCCTGGCAATCTGAACAACTTCATTATCATAAAAATATAATCCCGGAACTGCATAATTACTTTTAGGCGTCTGTGGCTTTTCTTCAATGGAAACAGCATTCATATACTTATCAAATTCAACTACACCATAACGCTCCGGATCGCTCACATGGTATGCGTAAACGATACCACCATCCGGATTCGTATTTTCTTCCAATGTTTTTCCAAGCCCGGTTCCATAAAAAATATTGTCTCCTAAAACCAGTGCCACTTTATCTGTTCCGATAAATGTCGCTCCAATAACAAATGCCTGGGCAAGTCCATTAGGCAGCGGTTGTTCTGCATAAGAAAACTTCAATCCCAGTTGTGAGCCATCGCCGAATAATTTTTTAAAAAGCGGCAGATCGTGTGGTGTTGAAATTATAAGTATTTCATGTATTCCTGCCAGCATCAGGGTAGAAAGTGGATAATAAATCATCGGCTTATCATAAACAGGCATTATTTGCTTACTTATAGCATAGGTTATGGGGTACAAACGGGTGCCTGATCCTCCAGCCAGGATGATTCCTTTCATAGTATCATTGTTTTGTTTATGGCTACACGAATCACTTATAAGTAAGGAATATAGTATATAGGTTTATTATAGACTCTCTATTAATTCAGGTAGCCAGTGTAATGATTTGATAAAATAACGTGATTTTTATCTTTTCTATATAATTATTTTTACTAGTTTATGGCGTTAATACTGGCTTTTACAAATTAGTATAGGTGAATAAACAGGTATATTCAGAACTTAACTGATGGCTAAATGAAAATTTTAAGCAAGTAATAAACAATCGCAGCAAGCACAGCGCTTACGGGTATGGTCAGAATCCATGCCCAAAGCAGGTTAACCGTAACGCCCCAGCGAACAGCCGATAGTCTTTTTGTAGCGCCTACCCCAATAATAGAACCCGTTATTGTATGGGTAGTACTTACAGGTATATGAAAATGTTCTGTCATGAATAAGGTAATAGCTGCGGCTGTTTCAGCAGCAACTCCTTCAAGCGGGGTAACCTTTGTGATCCTGGTTCCCATAGTCTTCACAATTTTCCATCCGCCGCTCATTGTACCCAATCCGATTGCTGCAAAGCAGGAAAATGGCACCCAGTTCGGTACATGCGTAATATCATCCAATTGTCCTGATGCAACCATAGCGACAGCAATAATTCCCATAACTTTCTGGGCATCGTTGCCCCCATGTCCTAAACTAAATAAGGCCGAGGATACTAATTGGAGTCTTCTAAACCATCTTTCAGCTTTATGAGGAACCGCATTCCTACAAACATTTACTATTATTACGGTAATTAAAAACGCTATGACCATCCCGATTATAGGTGCAAGAAAGATAAATAAAAAGGTAGGCACTACCTTACCGTAGTTAATAACATCAATACCATTTTTACTGAGTGCGCCTGCGTGGGCGATTGCAGCACCCATAAAACCGCCCAATAAAGTATGAGATGAACTGGAAGGTATTCCGAACCACCATGTTAACAGGTTCCAACTGATAGCCGCTAACAGTCCGGCAAAAATTACTTCTTGGGTAACGAAGCCTTCATTAACCGATCTTGCTATGGTATTACTAATACCAAATTCACCTATAAGATATTTTGAAATAAAGAATGCCGCGAAATTGAAGATAGCTGCCCATACTACCGCCTGAAAAGGTGTTAGAACCTTGGTAGAAACAATAGTAGCAATGGAATTGGCTGCATCATGAAAGCCATTTATAAAATCAAATATCAGCGCAAATATGATGATGATTACAAGAAAAACCATAAAATTATTGTGAGATTATAAAAAAGGAGGAACCTGAAATGATTACAGGAGGTAGAACATTTCAATTGTGATATTTCAAACCCAACTTATTATGCATATTTAATAATAATGGATTCTATCACATTTGCAGCATCTTCACATTTATCGGTAACTATTTCCAATACCTGGTAAATCTCTCTTTTTTTTATCACTTCCTTGGCATCGGGTTCAGTTTCAAAAAGGCGGTCAACGCTCAGATCAAAAATATCATCGGCCTGGTTTTCAATGCTGTTAACTTTTACAAGTGCATCTGTAATCTTACGCATGTTAGCCATGTTCCTGAGTTCATGAACAGCATGTTTAATTTGTTCGGTGCCTTGTACTATAAGATCCGCCATTTTTTGTATACCCTGATCATTAGGATTTACCTTGTAAAAATTAATTTTTTTAGCGGAGGAGTAAATATAATCCGCTATATCGTCGAGAGAGGAGGCGAGATGGTGTATATCTTCCCTGTCAAAAGGTGTAATAAAATTACGGCTAAGCTCAGTAAAAATTTTATGGGTAAAATCATCATTGATATGCTCCATATCCTCCAACTTAGAAATAATAGAAGCTCTTTTATCAAAATCGGGTTCAGCTACAACAACCTTCAACAACTTACCCATTTGGTATACTGTAACGGCTACTTCTTCAAATAAAGAATAAAATACTTTATCCTTTGGCATGAAGATTTTCATTATTGAATTTAAACCCATAGGTACAATTTGGACAAAAATAGAATTATTGAACTTGGTATTAACAAAAACCTTTTTGGTAATGATTTCTTAACACTGAAAAGGTATGAGGTATGAGGTATGAGGTATCAGGTTAAGGAACCACGGAAACAGGAAGGCACAGTTTTTACAAAATTTAAAACAGGCACCGTTTTCGACTGTTCCTCTCTGTCTTCATACCCCATACCCCATACCCCATACCTATACCTCATACCTCATACCTCATACCTCATACCTTTCTTCCAGGCAGTGTAAACCCTATAGTGGTGCCTACATCAGGGGTACTGCGCACATGTATCGTTTGTCCATGAGCTTCTATAATATGTTTACAGATGGCTAATCCTAAACCTGTGCCGCCTTTATCACGGCTTCTTGCTTTATCTGTTCTGAAAAAGCGCTCAAAAATACGAGGTAAATGCTCTTCATCAATGCCTATTCCATCATCACTTACTTCTATCAGTACGTGTTCGCCATCAGTTTTATAAATGCTTGCTACAATATTACCATTTGGTTTTCCATACTTAAATCCGTTTTCTATCATATTTATCAGAACCTGCCGGATCTTTTCTTTGTCTGCGTATACTGCTACCGGAGATTCGCAACCTTTTTTAATCAGGCACCTGATGTTTTTCTCATTTGTCTTAATAGACAAGGATTCAAATACTTCTTTCATCAGATCCTGCATGATGAAGTGCTGCTTATATAATGGTTGTTCTCCACGCTCCAGCCTGGAAATCTCATCCAGGTCATTCATCAGGTTTACAAGCCGGTCGATATTCCTGGAGGTATTTTCTAAAAACTTTTTCCTGATGTCCGGTTTTTCCATGGCGCCATCAAGTAAGGTATCTACATACCCCTGTATTGCAAAAATGGGTGTTTTGAATTCATGGGCGAGATTTTGTAAGAATTCTTTCCGGTAGGCCTCATTCTGTTGTAAGGTCTCAATTTCATTGTGCTTTTGAACCGCCCATTTTTCCACATCTTCACTTACCTCTTCAATACTTTTTTTAGGTAAGATGTATTTGTAGTAAACCTCTTCTTTTTTACTGGCTTTAGTTTGATAAATAAACTTGTAAATTAATTTAATGCGCCGGTATATAAATATTTGCAGAAAAGAATAAACCTGTATATAAGATATTGTAAATAATGCAAGAAAGATACCTATTGCGATTGCCCGGTTGTTAAGGAGGATAAAATTTGCTATAGAAGCCAGTAAGGAAATGGTAGCTGCATTAATTGTTGAAATTTGCCTGGGTGAAAGGTTTTTAATATTCATATAACATCAATAACCTTACTAAAATTACTACTTATAAATCAAATTTGTAGCCCACTCCTTTTACGGTAGTAATGCAATCGAGTCCTATCTTTTGCCTTACTTTACGGATATGAACATCAATAGTCCGGTCTCCGACGATTACATCATTACCCCAGATCTGGTTTAAAATTTCATTACGAAGGAATACTCTTCCTGGTTTAGAAGCAAGCAGGTAAAGCAATTCAAATTCTTTTTTTGCCAGGGTCACCTCTTTTTCATCAATCTTTATTAGATACTGCAGGGGGTCAATTACCAGGTTGTCTATTTGTAATATACCGTTATCCGTATCTACCGGTTTAGCGGATCTTCTAAACAACGCATTAACCCTGCTCATTAAAAGTTTAGGACTTATAGGCTTGTTTACATAATCGTCCGCACCTTTATCAAAACCCTTCATTTGTGATAATTCATCGTTGAGGGCAGTCAGAAAAATAATTAGTGTGTCTTTGTAAGCAGGTTGAGCGCGTATTATTTCACATACCTCTATGCCATTTTTTTTTGGCATCATGATATCAAGGATAATAAGATCCGGTTTTAGTTGTTTAACTTTTTGTAATGCATCATCACCGTCTTTAGCTGTATACACCTCATATCCTGACAGTGTAAGATTGTATTGAATAATCTCCAGAATATCAGGTTCGTCGTCGGCAATTAATATTTTCCTTGGCTTTACATCCATTTAACAATTTCTTTACGCAAACCTATATAAAAATATGTTTACGTAAAGGCAGGTACATTTAGTTTACAATTTTTTAATATAGATAATTAAAAGTTAACAAACGGCATATAAGAATCGGCAAACGCAACGAAAAGTATATTTCGGTTGTCCTCATTCATGTCTATTTGCCAAACTTTTAAATTGAATGAATGGTAGTATTTTTGTGAAAGCTACAATCAGAAGGATATATATATGTATAAAATTTTACTTGGTTTTATAGTTTTAAATATTATAAGCACAACGATCTTTGCCCAATCTTCTGCAATTTCACCCTATAAAATTGAAAAGAACAGATTGCTATGGCACGACAAAGTTGACCGCGAACAGTCAAGGCTCCTTAAAATGGATGGTAAAGACGATGGCCTCATCACTCTATCAAGGAATGAAACAGTTAACCTCCAGATAGAATATGCATTAATAAAAGGGGTAGATGATTTACAAGAAAAGATTGAACGCGACTCAACACTTTCCAGCAATTCAAAAATTAAATATTTATTAGGCCTCGAATCATTGGTAAAAGGATACAACAACAATTACCAGCGGCAGGATTACCCGGTTACCATGGCGCAATTGTTAATTGACGCATTTGGTAAAGCTCTTGAACTTGAAAAAAAAGGTCAGAGCATTGAACCGGTAATAAGTGAAAATACTTATGGCGTAGGTAAAATTTTAATAGACTGCTTTTGTTTCAAAGAAAATAGAGGCATTAATGGTTGTAACGATCTTTTAGTAAGAAAGTATGTAATGTTACATTCTTCTACGAAGGATATATTGGGAATTTTAAAAGGTAATGTAACAGTTCCTTTTGCTGACAGCTTAATTAAAGTCGCCGCATTTCAAAACCCAAACCAAGTGTACGACTATGCTTCTTCACGCGACCGTTTAGGTGCTAAAATACGTTCCAACACTGATCCTTTGGTTCAAACTGTCTCAAAAATGGCTTCCAGCAAGAGTGGTCAGCTTTATTTTCCGTTTATAGATATGATTTTAAAAGGTAAAATCACTTTTGATGATATTGATGCTGTAAAGGAAAATACATTAAATTATTACCGGCTATTGGTAAAAACAAGAATAGATTATGCCGGGAGAATGGCTCAAAAAGATACTCCTATGGGCATGTTCTCACTTACAGAACGGATCACAAAAAATGCCAAAGAAGAATTTATCCGCTCTATAAATGGTTTGCATGATTCTCCTGATCCAATCCGGTTTAAAAGCATAGAACCATTAACACCCCAGGAATTATATTACCTGTGTGTATTAGGTGAGGATGAAATTTATACTTCCAGTTATATCGGTGTTTTCAAACGAATTTTTCAGCGGATGAAAGCACCCCGCGGGGATACTTTGGTTTTGAGCGTTAACGGAGATTATTTTAGAAAATTTATTAAACTGGCTGCTGCGTATAATACACTGGACACTTTGCTTAAATCTATGCCACAGGAAAGTGCTGTATCCCTGATGAGGGCTTTTATGATCGGTCTTGAGAAAAAAACCACCCCCGATAACGCTGAGGATGCTGTAGACGTTGCCGACTCTTACAGCAGCATCTATGAAAAGAATAAGCAGTTAGCGCGGTTTATGCTGGATGAAGCCCACTGGAATTACGAACGTTGCATTAAAAATGGTAACAAAAACGGCCAGGTAATTTATAAGCTGGAAAAAACACTTTTTGAATCTGCAGATACCCTGATAGGAAACCACCTTACCGAACTACTGGGTATTGAACCGGTTTATACAGTTGATTACAATTCTTTAGTGGACGACAGTGGCAGGGTAGTGCAACAGGTGTTTTTTTATGGTGATGAAGATAAGGATGGTCAAAACTCATTTGCAAACTTTCTTACTTTATTCCGTGGAAAACCCGAATGGAGTATCACGGATAATGGCGACTGGATCTGGATCAAATCAAAAATTGGTAAACCAGTCTGGATATTTGCCAATAAGCCACTTTATGGTCCTGATGATCCCGATGAAAAGGCACAGGAAAAACTGCGTAACTATTTATTTGACCGTAATATCAAGCCCACCATCTTCATTCACCGCGGGCATAGCTATCATGTTAAATATTCTCTCGAGCAAATCCAACCCAGCGCAAGAATTGTAGTGCTGGGCTCATGTGGCGGATACAACAACTTGAATGAAGTGCTTAATATTAGTAACGACGCTCATATTATATCTTCTAAACAGGTAGGTACCAGAACAGTAAATGAACCTATTCTGCAAGCTATTAATACCTCGATAAGAAATGGAAGAAGTATAGACTGGATATCTATGTGGCGTGAATTAAGTAAACAGTTCAAAGGAGAACAAAAAGAAATGTTCGACGATTATATACCGCCTTACAAAAATCTTGGGGCTATTTTCATTAAAGCATACCGGAAAGCACTGGGAGAAGAATGATTAATTGTTAATTATTAATTGTTAACGGTTAGTAGCTGAATATTTAAGACCTACATTCTTTGAGATCAACAACTAACCGTTAACAATTAACAATTAACCATTAACAATTACCTTTACTTTCTATGTCAGTTGAATCTCCGGCCAGGAAATTATTTAATTATTCATTGCTTAGAAGGGTTTTTACTTTTACAGCTCCCTATAAAAACCGGTTTTACCTTTCATTGCTGATGGCTATTGTATTGGCGGTTCTTTCTCCGATACGCCCTTATTTAGTACAAATTACCATTAACAAGTATATCAAAGGAGGAGCTGCTGGTGCAGGTGATGCAAGTAATCCCTTTTTGCAAATGATTGTTGTTATAACTATCTGGCAGATCGTTTTACTTATTGCAGAAACAGTTATTCGTTTTTATTTTGGTTACGTTACGGCATGGCTGGGTCAGGCGGTAGTGAAGGACCTCCGGGTAAAAGTTTATGATAAAATTCTTGGGCTAAACCTCTCGCAATTCGATAAAACACCTATTGGTACGTTAACTACACGAACCATTAATGATATCGAATCTATTAATGATATTTTTGCTGATGGCTTGGTGCCAATAATAGCAGATGTTCTTTCCATTATTGCTATCCTGACTTGTATGTTCTGGATTGACTGGCGTTTAGCGCTTATCAGTTTAAGTCCTTTTCCTTTTCTTTTTGTAGCAACTTATTTCTTTAAGGAAAGTGTGAATAAATCGTTTATCCGTGTGCGTAATGCCGTGGCGCAACTGAATGCTTTTGTGCAGGAGCATATTACCGGTATGCAGGTAGTACAGGCATTTTCAGCAGAAGAAAGGGAATTGAATAAATTTAAAAAGATCAACAGGGAACATCGTAACGCAAATATTAAGGCAATCTTTGCTTACTCCGTTTTCTTTCCAATTGTAGAAATAGTATTGGCGGTAGCTACCGGCTTACTGGTATGGTGGGCTGCCAGCGAAGCATTAGGTTTACCCCAGGTTGAAGCAGCAGCATTAACCGGGAAAATTATTTCTTTTATTTTATTGATAAACCTTATCTCTCGTCCGTTAAGGGTAATAGCCGATAAATTTAATGTATTACAAATGGGAATGATTGCCAGTGAAAGGGTTTTTAAAGTGTTGGACAACGAAGATTATCTAAAAACTAAAGGCAATTATGGTCCGCTTACTTTGAAAGGCAGGATTGAATTCGAAAAAGTATGGTTTGCTTACGTAGAAGACAGGTATGTTTTAAAAGATGTATCATTTAAAGTAGAAGCTGGCGAAACCGTTGCTATTGTTGGTCATACTGGTAGCGGTAAAACCTCTATTATAAGTTTAATCAACCGGATGTACCATATTCAAAAAGGTGAGATAAGAATTGATGATGTTAAGATTGAAGATTTTAAACTGGAGCCTTTACGCAGTAAAATAGGAGTGGTACTTCAGGATGTTTTCCTGTTTTCAGGTTCTGTTCTGGATAATATTACCCTGAGAAACCCTGATATCAGCCGGGAAAAAGTTATAGAGGCTGCTAACCTGATCGGAATGCATGATTTTATTATGGAACTTCCCGGCGGTTATGATTTCAATGTAATGGAGAGAGGCAACAGCTTGTCGCTGGGTCAAAGGCAGTTATTATCTTTCATCAGGGCTTTGTTATATAATCCTTCTATCCTTATTCTGGATGAAGCAACATCTTCCGTTGATACAGAATCCGAATTACTAATTCAACATGCCATTGATACACTGATTACAGGACGAACATCCATAGTAATAGCTCACCGGTTGTCTACCATCCGGAAAGCTAATAAGATCATTGTTTTAGACAAAGGTGAGATCAAGGAAATAGGAAGCCATGAAGAATTAATGGGAAAAGGAGCTTTTTATTACCAGTTGCATCAGATGCAGTTCGAAAAACAAAAGGTGATTGCCTAGCGGCTATCAGCTATCAGCCATCAGGAGGAAAGTGCTTGTTGTGTAGTTCTTCTGACACGACGGTTGCCAGAAGTTTTCATAAACTATGATCTTTTATACCCTACTAATTATAAACCTCCCTTTGAAACTAATTACCAAGAGCAATACTGGTTGTTTTTCTCCTGATAGCTGATAGCTGACTGCTGATAGCTAATTCTTCGTTTTTATCCTTGATATTTCGTTTTTTAAGGCGTCCATCCTTATCTTTGCGGCAAATTAACAAACAGGTATGACTTGGAACAGGGTTAAATCATTACTAGTAGCGGTTTTAAGCCTTAGTATGTTGTTTTGTTTTAATGTAACAGCTCAGGAAAATAATCAGGATCATGTGGAAAGTGCTGATCTCAAAGATGCTGTTGAGAAAAAAGGTTTCGATGCAAATGAAGTCATTTTCGGGCACGTTAAAGATGCACATGAGTTCCACTTTTTATCTTACAAAGGAAGTGATGGAGCGGAACATGAAGTATCTATTCCCCTTCCTGTAATTTTATATTCTCCTCAAAAAGGCTTTTCTTCATTTATGTCTTCTGCTTTTCACCATGGTGAAGAAGTAGATGGGTATAAACTGGTAGATGGTAAGATCATTCCAACTGATTCTGCCGTTAAAGTTTATGATATTTCACTTACCCGTAATGTAGTTCAAATGCTGCTGGCTTTAATAGTTTTTGTATGGTTGATGCTCAGCATTGCTTCAAAATATAAAAGAGGCATTGGTACCAGTAAAGCTCCAACGGGTACCCAGACTGCCATGGAAGTAATGATTGAATTTGTCAGGGATGAAGTGGCTAAACCTAACCTGGGCCCAAAATACCAGAAATTCCTCCCTTACCTGTTAACTGTTTTCTTCTTTATTCTTATAAATAATATTTTTGGATTGATACCCGGTTCTGCTAATGTTACTGGAAACATAGCCTTTACAATGGTGTTGTCGCTAATTTCCTTTCTTATAATTATCTTCAGTGCAAACAAACACTATTGGGGACATATCATCAATCCTCCTGTACCAGTGGGTGTTAAGCCAATATTAATATTGGTAGAGGTACTGAGTATTTTTACCAAGCCTTTCGCATTAATGATTCGTCTTTTCGCGAATATGCTCGCAGGCCATATCATTATTATATGTCTTGTTTCCCTGATATTTATTTTCGGCTCATTAAATAAGGGGGTGGGGTGGGCATTTTCACCCATATCTGTAGGGTTTTCTGTGTTTATTTATTTTATAGAAATCCTGGTGGCGTTTATCCAGGCATTTATTTTCGCTAACTTGTCCGCCGTATTTATCGGGCAGGCAATTGAAGAAACGCATCCCCATCCGCAAGATCATCAGGCGCATCATGCCGGTCAATATGATGATGCGGTTGTATTGTAGTTAAGGCAAAATTTAATAAGTTCTTTCTTAAACAGTATAAATACACAATTATGGATTTACTAGTATTGTTAAGCACGACTCCCTGGGCTAATGCAGGTGGAGCAATTGGTGCAGGTCTGGCAGCTGTAGGTGCCGGTATCGGTATCGGACAGATCGGTAAAGGTGCCGTTGAATCTATCGCACGTCAGCCTGAAGCTATCAATGACATTCGCGCTAACATGATCCTTGCTGCCGCCCTTATTGAAGGTGTTGCGTTGTTTGGAGTTATCGCAGGTATTCTTGCAATGTTCGTGTAAAGCACAATGTATTACTGCACACAAAGCACAGGGCGGAGGGTGCAGTAATCTTACTACACTTTAATTAATTGTTTAAATATTTATTATGGATCTGTTAACCCCCTCGTTTGGTTTAATAATCTGGACACTTTTATCTTTCCTTATTGTATTTTTTATTTTAAAAAAATATGCCTGGAAGCCTATACTAAGTTCATTAAAGGAAAGGGAAACTATTATTGCTGATTCATTATCAACTGCTGCTACAGTAAAAGCTGAAATGGTTCAGTTAAAAAGTGAGAATGAAGCGCTGCTGGTTAAAGCACGTGAGGAAAGAGCCGGTATGATTAAAGACGCCAAGGGTATTTCGGATAAAATGATTGCTGAGGCTAAAGAAAAAGCAAAATTCGAATATGACCGCATTATTGCAAATGCCCATGCTGCTATTGAACAGCAGAAGATGGCCGCTCTAATTGATGTTAAGAACCAGGTGGGAAATCTTGTGATTGAAGTTTCGGAAAAAATCCTACGCAGGGAATTAAATGATAAGGCCGGGCAGGAAAAATACATCAGTGAATTGGCGGATAATGTAAAACTTAATTAATTTGAATGATATGGAGAATCAGTTTTTATCAATCAATTTACTTATTAATTATCAAATCTAAAAAATGCAGAATCCACGTTTAGCAGGAAGGTATGCAAAATCTGTTTTTGATCTGGCCATTGAGAAAGATCAACTGGATGTTGTTTACAGGGATATGGTGTATTTGCAAAGCATCTGCAAATCGAGCCGGGAATTTGTAAGCCTGCTGAAAAGTCCGATTATTAAAGGAGATAAAAAACAGCAGATAATGGACGTGGTTACTAAAGATAAAGTAAGCGTTCTTACAGCGTCTTTTAATGAGCTGATGGTAAAGAAAGGAAGGGAAGAAAGTCTTCCTGAAATTGTGAACGCCTTCATTGATATGTATAATAATATTAAAGGTATTCACAAGGTAAAGCTAACAACAGCACAACCGGTGAGTGAAGAATTGAAACAGCGTATTGTTGATAAATTTACAACTACAACTTCTTTACAGAATATAGAACTGGAAGCGGCAGTTAATGAATCTTTAGTGGGTGGATTTGTATTGGAATTCAATAATACTTTAGTGGATGCCAGCATATTGAGAGACCTGAAAGACATCAAAAAGCAATTCATGGACAATAGTTATATCCAAAAGATAAGATAGAGGTATGTTAACGCTACAATGATTATCTGCTATCAAGAGAAAACGTGATACTTGTTGGTTTGCTGATGGCTGATAGCAATTCGATACGCGTTTCATAATTAACCTAACAATAGTTCAGATCAATAAAGTTTGAAGACAATATATTAGAGCAGCAGCTCAGAAAGCTATAAATGTAGCAAGAAATCTAAAAAATGATAAACCATGGCGGAAATCAAACCAGATGAAATATCAGCTATACTGCGTCAGCAGTTAAGCAATTTTAATGTAGGGGCCAATTTAGAAGAAGTAGGTACCGTACTTCAGGTAGGTGATGGTATTGCCCGTATTTACGGCCTGAATAATGTACGTTCAGGTGAGCTGGTAGAGTTTGAAAATGGTGTAAGGGCAATAGCATTGAACCTTGAGGAAGACAACGTTGGTGTGGTATTAATGGGTGACCAGGGAGATGTAAAAGAAGGTGCTAAAGTTACCCGTACCGGTAAGATCGCCTCTATTAAAGTTGGTGATGGTCTTGTTGGAAGGGTTATTAATACATTGGGTGAACCGATTGATGGTAAGGGTCCTATCACAGGTGAACTGTATGAAATGCCCTTGGAACGCAAAGCTCCTGGTGTAATTTTCCGTGAACCGGTAAAGGAACCACTTCAAACAGGCATCAAAGCTATTGATGCAATGATCCCTATTGGCAGGGGACAACGTGAGCTGGTTATTGGTGACCGCCAAACAGGTAAGAGCGCAATTTGTGTAGATACTATTATAAACCAGAAAGAATTTTATAAGGCGGGCAACCCGGTATATTGTATTTATGTGGCAATTGGTCAGAAAGCATCTACTATTGCCGGCGTAATGAATGTATTACAGGAGAACGGCGCTATGGAATATACAACTATCGTAGCCGCCTCTGCATCCGATCCAGCTCCGCAGCAGTTCTATGCTCCGTTCTCGGGTGCTGCTATCGGCGAGTTTTTCCGTGATACCGGTCGTCCGGCCCTTATTATTTTTGATGATCTTTCAAAACAGGCCGTTGCTTATCGTGAAGTATCATTGTTATTAAGAAGGCCACCAGGACGTGAAGCTTATCCGGGAGATGTATTTTACCTGCATAGCCGCTTACTGGAAAGGGCAGCCAAAGTAATCAATAAAGATGAAGTGGCCCGTAAAATGAATGATTTACCGGAATCTATCAGGCATCTTGTGAAAGGTGGCGGATCGCTGACAGCACTACCTATTATTGAAACTCAGGCTGGTGACGTATCTGCATATATTCCTACCAATGTAATTTCAATTACCGACGGCCAGATATTTCTGGAGGGTAACTTGTTTAACGCAGGGATCAGGCCAGCGATCAACGTAGGTATATCTGTAAGCCGTGTGGGTGGTAATGCGCAGATTAAATCCATGAAGAAAGTAGCAGGTACCTTAAAGCTCGACCAGGCTTTGTACCGTGAAATGGAAGCATTTTCCAAGTTTGGTGGTGATCTTGATGCAGCAACAAAAGTGGTAATTGACAAAGGTGCTCGTAATGTTGAAGTTCTTAAGCAGCTGCAGTTCTCACCAATGGCGGTTGAAAAGCAGGTAGCAATTATTTATCTTGGAACACAGGGTTTATTGAGAGATGTTGCTGTTAAAAGAGTAAAAGAATTTGAAGCACATTTCCTGGTAGAGCTGGAAAACAAGCACCCTGAAATATTGGCTGAATTTAAAAAAGGCAATCTTCCTGAGGATGGGATTAATAAAATGGTTGACCTTGCTAAAGGATTAATGCCAGCATACAAATAAATATTAGTTTTTGCGATATTTTACAAACGATCCTCTAACAGGGATCGTTTTTTTTTTAAAGCATTGAATTTAGCAAATATCTTAAACAAAATTCCCACCGTTTTCCGAATATGGGATATTTTTTTGAAGGATTAATCATGAATATAATCACAGACAGGCTTACTAAGCGGAAATTATCGAAGCAGGTAATTAGGATCATAGTTTGATAATATTCAAAAGAGATTCTGAAAGCATGAATCGTTAGAATCACGTAACCTATAAACAATACCGATTAATTACTAAATTTTTCATGTCAGGTGTTATGAAGATACGTTCCCTTTTATTTTTTACATTACTGCTTAGTTCTCTTTTTAATCCGGCTTATACAATTGCTCAGGCAAATATTTCAGTTGACGTGAGCCAGGTAATTAAAACAATTCCCGCAAATTCAGTTGGCATAAACGTCAACTACTTAATGGATGGAAGTTATATATCTCCTACTACTACAAGCAGCACTACCAAAGCTATAAAAAGCATGAATGCAAAACTGCTTCGGTATCCTGGAGGCGAAAAGTCTGATAATTATTATTGGTCATCTGCTCCGTACGAACGTGCTAACCCTTCGGTAATACTATCAGGCACCTGCCAGTTCCCTTCTAATGACGGTCGTTTTGTTCAAGCTGATTTAAAAACCAGTAAACCCGATGTACTGGATTTTGATGAATTTATGGTAATGGCCCGTGCAGCAGGTGCAGAGCCGATGTTGGTATGCGCTTATGATGCTGCTTATTATGGTGGCAGTATTGAAGCTCCTTATCCATGTGGCGTAAAACCCACCCTTGATCAACTGATTAATAATGCAAAGGAATGGGTACGGTATGCGAATAAAACTAAAAATTACAATATTAAATACTGGTGTATCGGGAACGAAAGCTGGAATAATTGTATATACAATGGTTGTGTTAGCGCAGATCAGTATGCTATCGATATTGTAAAATTTGCTAACGCAATGCGTTCTGTAGATCCAACTATAAAAATAATTGCAAATGGCCTGGGCCCGGTTTGGTGGCAAAAGCTGGTTTCAAATACTGCATCAGCCAGTGTAATTGACTTCCTGGGTGTGAGTTGTTACCCTGTATATAACTATAGTGGTGGTTACGAAGATTATAAAAACAATAATTATGATTTAAGGGATGATCTGAAAACAGCCGCTGAAGCTATTACTAATTTTGCCTCAACTGCAGATAAGTCAAGGATCAAAGTAATAGCTACAGAATTTAATTCAATTGACTGGAGCGGGGTGTGGGTTGATAACAATGATATAGGCCACGCCCTTGTATCGGCAGAAATACTCGGTCAAAGTATGAGGACTACAGAAGTTGAATCTATGCTTTTCTGGAATACCCGTTGGATTGATAATCTTACAAAACCCAACGATATTTTTGATGCATTGAATAAAAACAGTGGAACCAATGCAAATGGGCTAATGCTTTCAGCTTTGTATAATTCTATCTTACCTAAAATGGTAAAAACAACAGAAGAAGGTAAAATAAAAACTTTTGCTTTTTATGATAACATAAGTAATAAGCTGAATATAATCCTGATTAATAAAGACAATGTAAGCCAGCCTGCTAATATATCAGTAGCAGGATTCAGCGCTAACCCATCTTGTGTCAGGTGGGAATATAAAGGGCTTGACATGAATGATACGCAGCCTACTTATGCGTTTAAAGACTCCGTGCTGCCTGGAAAATATCCTTATCTGATTTCTTTGCCTCGTAATTCAATTACTGTTTTAAAATTTACTGCTTCTACTATTGCCATGCCAATGCCTCTGCCTCTTGTTTCGTTTAATGCTACTTTAAAGACTAACGGTTACGGGCATCTGATCTGGCAAACAAATACGAATGATAATAACTCAAGCTTTGTTATAGAACGTAGTACAGACAGCGTTACATGGACAACTATAGGCCGGGTTTCCGCAGATGCCACTGTTGCCAACAAGTCATATCAGTTTGAGGATATCAATCCTTTTACTTTAAGTTATAAAGTGTATTACAGGATAATAAAGACTGATTCTGCCGGTCATAACTACACCAGCAGCGTCAGGGCGCTTCAAAAAATCATTGCATCCTCATTAAACATCAGACTATTGAACAATCCTGCTAAGGAAACGGCAAATTTCTCAATAAATGGAATTCGATACGCTGCTTTAAAAATTAATCTTCTTGATTCAAAAGGTACTATCATCAGAGTTTTTCCTGAGGTAGCATCCGACGGACTGGTTACAATTGATCTTAAAGCCCTTCCATCAGGGTTTTATTTTGTACAGTTTATTTCTTCTGTTGCACAGCAGACATTTAAGATGATTAAAAATTGATTAAGCTGCCAAGTATACTATAAGCCCGTTGCCGGCCTTCAGTGTTTTCGGGTGACTTCCGAAGTCCTAAATTTCACCGGCTTTTAATACAAACGCAGACTTCGAAAGTCTTGAATAAGATATCTTCAAAACGGCTGGTATTTAAAGCTTGAGAAGACAGCGTATCCGTTCAAGACTTTCGAAGTCTGAACCTCAGGTGTAAGATATCGATCTTCAAGACTTCGGAAGTCAACGGCTGTTTTTGTAAGTTTCCAAAGCTTTCTTTATTGAGCACTTCAACTAATTTAGTTTCCATTCCACGATTACTAAGTCAGGAAGACTTCGTAAGTTATTTATAAATTTGAGATTCACAGCCGGAAACACTGAATGCATTCATCCTGATTCAAAAGATGGTGAGTAATACAAGCCAAAAATTTCTTAATATTATTGGTTTATAAAAATGACTACTTTAGAATAATTTAAATTTACAACTGTGGAAAAAGTATCCAGTTTCTTATTATTCATCCTGATTCCCTCAGCATTATTCTCACAGTCCGTTATATCAGGAAAAATAAAAGACAACAAAGGCAGGCCTATTCCTGGTGTTAGTATCAGTATCAAGGAATCATATGATGGAGGCACTTCTGATTCAGCAGGAGCGTATAGGTTTAGAACTGCTGAACAAGGTGATAAGGTAATTACCGCAACTTCAGTAGGATATTATCCATTTGAACTAAAGATTGCATTAAAAGGCGCTCCGGTAAATCTTGATATCAGTTTAAAGGAAGAGCCTAATGAACTGAAAGCGGTAGTAATAACTGCCGGAACTTTTGAAGCAAGCGATTCCAAAAGAACCACTGTTTTAAATTCTATTGACATTGTTACAACAGCCAGCTCTAATGGTGATGTTACAAGCGCTTTAAAAACATTACCCGGTGCGCAACAGGTAGGAGAAAGTGAAGGATTATTTGTTCGCGGAGGTACAGCTAGTGAAACAAAAGTTTTTATTGATGGAACCCTCGTAAACAATTTCTTTTTCAGCAGCGTGCCTGACATTGCTCAGCGTGGAAGGTTTTCGCCTTTTTTATTTAAAGGAACTGTCTTTAGTTCCGGAGGCTATTCCGCCCAATATGGACAGGCGCTTTCCTCAGTTTTATTGTTAGAGAGTATTGACTTGCCGGAAAAAACTGCTGCTAATTTGGGTATTTCAACAGTAGGCTTAAGCGCCGGTTATCAGGAATTATCTAAAAATAAAAAATCAAGTTGGGGAGTAAGTTATAGTTATACCAACCTGTTACCATATTTTAAAATAGCGAAACAGGCACCCGAGTATTTTCAGGTTCCGGTATTTCATAACAGTGATTTTAATTACCGGTTAAAGACATCAAAAACGGGAATGCTCAAATTCTATGGTTATATGAATGCCAGTAATCTCGGTCTCAGGAGAGCAGATATAGATTCAAGTAATCTCAAGAACGCTTTCGGTTTGAAAAACTTTAATCTTTATGGAAACCTTTCATGGCGCGAAAAACTAGGCCAGCACTGGAAGATGAACCTGGGCTTATCTTATAGTACAAATACTGATAAAATAAATAATCAGGTGCAGAATCAGGCAAACAGCAAACAAACTTTCATCAATTATCCATTTTCACAAAAAAACTTTGATTTCAAAGCAAATGCTGATCTGGCAGTAATTAAAGCGGTTTTTGAAAGAAGGCTTAAAGGATTAAGTATGTACAGGATAGGAGGTGAATATTTTTACAATAAAGATAAAAGAGATTTCACCAGTGATTCCTTATTCCAGCTGAAAACAAATGCTGCCGATCATTTCAAAGCTGCCTTTACAGAAGTTGATATTTATGTTACCAATGACCTTGCAGCGAAAATAGGTACCCGGGTAGAACATTCAACGCTCATAAATAAGGCGAACATTGTGCCCCGCATTTCGCTGGCCTACAAAGTTGGAGATGTAGGCCAGGCTTCACTCGCTTATGGTGAATTTTACCAGAAACCGGATAATAATTTTTTTATTCGTTCTTACCGGTTTAATCAACTGCAATACACCAGGGCCACCCATTATATTGTTAATTACCAGAAAGTGACCCGTGAGCATACGTTACGTGCGGAAATATTTTATAAGAAATATCATAACCTTATAAAAACTATTCCGGTTAGAAATACGCTGGATAGCCTGAATAATAACGGCTACGGAGATGCCAAAGGATTTGAACTTTTCTGGCGTGATAGAAAAACGTTTAGGAATGTTGATTACTGGCTTTCTTACTCTTACCTGGATACCAAAAGAGATTACCTGAATTATCCCGCAGCAATACAGCCTAATTTTGCCGCTCATCATACTGCTTCACTGGTAGTTAAAAAATTTGTTGCCGCATTGAAGACCCAATTCAACGGTTCCTATACTTTTGCAACAGGCAGGCCTTATTACAACATTCGTTATAATGCACCTACAAATTCTTACAAGATTTTTGATCAGGGAACAACTATTAATTATAACAGCCTTAGTTTTAGTGTGAATTATCTGCCAAAGCTGGGAAAACAAAATGCTAGCCAATTTACAGTATTTGTCTTTTCAGTCACCAATGTTTTGGGAAGCAGGCAGGTATACGGATATAATTATTCTTACAATGGTATGATTAAAGAAGCAGTAACGCCACCGTCTAAGCGCTTTTTATTCCTGGGATGTTTTCTTAGCTTTGGTGTAGACCGGTCTGAAGATGTGATTAACTCAAACTTATAATAAATTTAATTGTTCAATAAGAAATTAACAAACCATAGAAGCACAAAGACAGGGAGGTACACAGGATAGTAAGTTTTCCTCTGTGTTCCTCCCTGTCTCTGTGCCTCCATGGTTTAATCTCATCAAATTAAATATTTGTAAAACCAATTTAAATTTTAACAAAAATTAAACATGAAAAAGATCGTTGTATTATTAGCCGTTACAGTTTTATCAACCGTTATATTTGCTCAAAGTGAAAAGTATACAAAAGTTATGGAAAGCAATATTGCCATGCTGGATTCTGCAATGGTGAAAGGGAACCTGGCAGAACTTTCAAATACATTTGAAAGAATTGGCGATGCCGAAAAAACCCAGTGGCTTCCATACTATTATGCAAGTTATTGTACTGTGATGAGCTCTTATATGGAAAAAGATAAAAGCAAGACAGATGGTATAGCTGACAAAGGTGAAGAACTTATTAAAAAAGCAGAAACATTAGCGGGAAAAGAAAACTCAGAGATCTGTGTAATCAAAAGTATGATCGCTTCTTCACACATGATGGTAGATCCGCAGTCACGCTATCAGCAATATGGCGCAGCTTCTGCGAGTAATATTACTAAAGCCAAGAATTTAGATCCTACAAATCCGCGCCCGGTTTACCTTGAAGGCCAGGCTAAATTTTATACTCCTGAAGCATTTGGTGGTGGAAAAGCACCGGCAAAAGAACTGCTTACAAAAGCGCTGAAAATGTTCGATACATTTAAGCCTGAAACCAGTTTGTATCCGGCCTGGGGAAAGGCTTCTACAATGTATTTTTTGACTCAATGTAATTAATTGGAACGGCAGTTACAGTTGATCATTTTTAAGAACTGCAACTGTTCTGGTAGTATGTTATCCATAAAATTTTGTATAATTTAATTTGCAATCAGCAGTCAGTTATGAGGAAATTAATTCCAATAGATATTCCTGCTAATAGTTGACTGCTGGTAGCCAATTGCGTTCTTAAATCTCTTAATACAACAAATACCGGAATAACCTGTTAAAAGAGGTGTCTTATCAATGCATTTTTGCACATGTCGGGAATAATAAATGTTTCTTCCTTAACTAAACAATTTAAAGATGTAAAGGCAGTGGATGCCCTGTCTTTTACCGTGAACCAGTCGGATGTCTATGGCTTCCTCGGGCAGAATGGCGCAGGTAAGTCTACTACAATAAGAATGTTGCTGACATTGATTGAACCAACTGATGGTGAAATTGAGATGTTTGGATTAAATTTAAAAGGCCACCGGAAAGAGGTATTAAGACAGGTAGGCGCCATTATTGAACGACCTGATCTTTACAAATATCTTTCCGGTTATGAGAACCTGAATTTATTTGCAAAAATGAATGGCGTTGATTCTTCAAGGAAAAGATTAATGGAACAATTAGAATTAGTTGGCCTGGCTGATCGTGCACATAGTAAGGCTAAAACATATTCTCAGGGAATGAAGCAGCGCCTGGGTATTGCTATTGCGCTGGTTCATGATCCGCAACTGGTTATACTGGATGAGCCTACTAACGGCTTAGATCCCCAGGGTATTGCCGATATGAGGAACCTTATTTTACATTTAAGCAGGCACATGAACAAAACAGTAATGGTATCCTCACATTTACTGAATGAAATAGAGCAGGTTGCAACCCGCATGCTTATTATCAATAAAGGTAAAAAGATAGTGGAAGGCAGGGTTGAAGAATTAGTTGATCCGGCAAAAACCCTGGTGTCATTAGAAACGACGGACACTGCATTGGCGTTGCAGTTTATTAATAACAGTAAATGGAAAATGTTTATAAACAAGTCTGTTACTAACAATATTCTTTTGCAAATGAATAAGGAAAGTATCCCTGAATTAAACCGAGATCTTGTATATGCAGGAATAGGTATACTAAGCCTGCAACCCATTAATTCGCTTGAAAATTATTTTTTAGATATAACTGCAGGTAAACAACATGTTGGCACTTTTACGGATTGAATTATTAAAAATATTCAGAAGACCGCGCACTTATATCAGCTTCGCAGCCATAGCAGCAATGGTGGGCATTGTGCAGGTAGCACTGAAAGCCGATGGTGTATCTTATCTGGAATTTTTAATGGGAGGTATGAAAGATTCCATTGAAATCCCTTATGATGTAGTGTTAAACGGATACCTTGTCTGTTTTATTATTTTAAATCTATTGCTGATACACGTGCCTTTGCTGGTGGCATTGGTTGCGGGAGATTCTATTGCAGGCGAAGCAAACATGGGTACTTTGCGGTTGTTACTAACGCGGCCGGTTAGTCGCACACAATTCATGCTTACTAAATTTGCAGCCTGTGTAATTTATACTGTAATGTTGCTGGTTTGGATGGCGCTGCTTTCTTTACTTGTTAGTATTTTTCTTTTTGGAACGAATGATATGATCATAACAAGGAATGATGTAGTAGAGCAGATACAGCGAAACGATATTCTATGGCGTTATATTGCCGCTTTTGCTTATGCGGCTGTTGCGCTGACAACTGTAGCGGCTCTGGCGTTTCTATTGTCGATATTTGCAGATAATTCTATCGGGCCGATTGTTTCTACCATCAGCATAGTGATTGTTTTTACTATATTATCAGAAATGCAGATACCTATTTATGATAAAACAGTAAAGCCATGGCTATTCACTTCTCACATGCTGGCCTGGAAAGGATTTTTTTATTCTAAATCGAATGGGGAAGGAGAGGCTATTGCAGGTTCTATTGAAAATTTACCTGCAATTATGAGAAGCTTAAGTGTATTACTCGGTTATATTTTTTTGTTTGTCGGTTCTGCGGTGGCTGTTTTCCGTAAGAAAGATATTTTATCGTAAATGAAATGTTGTATGAAAGGAATTGTGGTTACTACTATTTTTTTATGTTGCTTTTTATCCGTCACTAATGCGCAGGATGCATTGGCTTTAGTAGAAAAAGTAAAATCTAAGATTGAACAGGTAAAAGATTATGAAGCAGCAGGTACAATGAAAACAAATGTACCTTTTTTGAAAGTACCCATGGCTGATGTCATTATTTATTTTAAAAATCCCGATAAGTTAAAAATTAAAAATCAGAAAGGTATATCCCTTGTTCCAAAAGGTGCTGTGAGCATGGGCTTAAGCAACCTGATGGCCAACAAAAGATTTACAGCTATACCTGCAGGTAATGAAAAGATAGATGGAATTGGTGTTAAGGTTATAAAGTTATTACCAATGGATGAGAATTCAGATATTGTACTTTCAACTTTATATATTGATGAAGGCCGGTTGCTTATTTTAAAGACCAGAACAACAACCCGTGAAAATGGAACTTATGAGCTGGCCTTGCAATATGGAAAATATGCTTCTTATGCTTTACCTGATAAAGCTATTTTTACTTTTAATACCAAGGAGTATAAACTTCCCAAAGGTGTAACCTTCGATTACGATGATGGAAGCGATAAAACCAAAGCTAACGACGCTTTAAAAACCAATAAAGGAAGCTTAGAGATCACTTATAGTAGTTATATCATTAATAAGGGTGTGGCTGATGCGGTGTTTAAATAGGTATGAGATACGAGTATTAACCGTGAAGGATAATTCAAGACACCTACAATTGCCTTACTTTAATCTTTTTTGTTGTAATTGTAGCAAAAAATGGACACTGCAATGTATGGTTTTGAAGGAGGTAAATCAAGGCTTTTCCTTTTTCATGGAATTCATAGAATGAATAACGCAGGAACAATACACTTAGGTCTTTAACATGATGTGCAAATACCCATTCACCAAAATCTTTGTCTTCAGTGAGAAGCAAATAATTATGCTTTAATGCTAATTGAATAACCTGTTCATCTTTAATACTTTTTGAGGTCTCACTAACTGAAATAACATCAAAACCTGCTTCTCTTAAAGCCTCAATGATTAAGCTATGAATGTTTTCATCTGCAAGTATCATGCAACAGTTATTACTGTTTCGTTTGCAATCACATCTGAAGCATAAGCTAAGACAGCTTTAATAGAAGTCTCAGTAAGATTTGGATAAGCAACAATAAGATCTTGAAAAGTCGCACCTTCTGACAGCTTTTTTAAAACTATTGATACACTCACGCGGGTGCCCTTGATCACGGGTTTACCTAATATTATTTCGGCATTTGATTCTATATATTCTGTGTAATTCATAATAACTTATTATTAATCTGTAATGAATGCTTATTAATAATGCAATAAAAAACGAAGTAGAGCATTTTACAATTTTAATTGAAAAAGGGATCAGCGAGAGACAAATACCTCAAACCTCATACCTCACTCCTGTATACTCTCATCCTCAACATTAGCCATAATTTCGGCGGTAATTTTCTTGAGAGGATTCTTATGATTTTCAGCATACTCAACCCTGCTTCTGTAAATATCTATGCATTTAAAAATAGCATTGATAAAGGATGATGCATCTGCCTTATTTGTTCCGGCAATATCAAAAGCGGTTCCATGATCAGGTGAGGTACGCACTACCGGTAATCCGGCGGTGTAGTTAGCTCCTTCGCCGATTGCCAATGATTTAAATGGTATCAGGCCCTGGTCGTGGTACATAGCCAATACAGCATCAAAATTTTTATATTGTCCCCGGGCAAAGAAAGCGTCTGAACTATAAGGACCCATCACAACTACATTATTGGTTTCTTTGAACTCCCTGATGCATGGTTTAATAATCTCATCTTCTTCTTTACCAATTAAGCCTTCATCACCAGCATGAGGGTTCAGGCTTAATACTGCTATCTTAGGTTTTGATATGCCAAAGTCTTTTACAAGGCAGTCTTTCATAATGCTGAGCTTTGAGCAGATAACATCAAAAGTAATATGCGCGGCTACTTTACTAACAGGAATATGCTCTGTAACCAATCCTACTTTCATATTTTCTGCAATCATCAGCATCAACACATCTTTAGACTCAAAAAAGTGTTTTAAGAATGGAGTATGACCCGTAAAGTTAAATTCTTCAGACTGAACATTTTTTTTATGAATGGGTGCAGTAACAAGACCGTGTATCTTCTTTTCTTTTAAAGCAGTGGTAGCGGCTATCAATGATTTAACCGCATACTTTCCTGCGAGTTCTGTTAGCTGACCAGGAAAAATGGCAACATCTTCTTCCCAGCAATTAAATATATTAACCTGGCGTGCAATAACCCTGGTAACGTCTTTAATACTCTGAAAGCTGAAATTGTTTTCAGGTATTGATTTCTTATAAAAGTTAATTACTTTATTTGATGCAAAAACTATAGGAGTACATAACTCCAGTATACGTTGATCAGAGACGGTTTTAATAATTAATTCTATTCCAATTCCATTCAGATCCCCGCAGGAGATGCCTATAACAGGTTTTGGATAATCAACTAAAGGCTGATTCATTGTTTATAATATTAAGTAAAAATTTAAAATTACGATTTCTGTTAACAGCAGCCAAGAAGCAAGTTCAATGTTATGGTTCATACAGTAAGGGAAATGCGTTTAAAGCAGCTTGATTAACAAAATATTCAATATTCAACAATCAAGTTGCCAGGTTCTTATTGAAAATTGAATATTGATTATTCAATGTCGTTGACTTAAGACATTAGTAGTGTTCATTAGTATTTGAATTACAATTTGGTTAGAGGCCTTAGAGACCCTTGTGGGATTTCCTTTGTGTTCCTTGTGGTTAAAAGACTCTTAAAATCAAAGACCCAATTTAACCACAATGGACACAAAGGAAATCCCACAAGGGACACAATGAATGCTTGCTACATACGAAATCTTTAAGTAAACGACATTGATTATTAAATATTGAACATTTGAAACTATGAATTCCAAGTTCGTAAGTATCAGTTCTGAAAAAAAGTTTCTGCTTGTTTGTAAACAGTATTTTTGCAATACATGTATACGTTAAAAAAATCATTAGGTCAGCATTTTTTGATTGATGAAGGTATATGTCAGAAAATTGTAGCTGCACTGCAGCAGGATGCATTTCAAAACCTGATTGAAGTTGGTCCGGGTGGCGGAGCACTGACCAAATACTTGCTGAAGATAAAAAACATAAATTTTAAAGCAGTAGAACTGGATGCTGAAAAGATACAGTACCTGCTAAAAAAATACCCCGGAATTGATAATAAAATCGTTCACAAAAGTTTTTTGGATATTGAAAAGCCATTTGATTCCAAATTCACTATCGCCGGTAATTTTCCTTATAATATTTCAACGCAGATTCTTTTTAAAGTATTGGATTGGAAAGATGAAGTGGAATGTATGATTGGTATGTTTCAAAAAGAAGTAGCGCAGCGGGTTGCGTCGAAAGAAGGTAACAAAGTTTACGGTGTGTTGAGTGTATTGGTTCAGGCATTTTTTGAAGTGGAATATCTTTTCGAAGTACATGAGAATTGTTTTAATCCGCCGCCTAATGTTAAGAGTGCAGTCATTCGTTTAAAACCTCTGCTGCAAAGGCCTGAAATGAAAAGTGAAAGAGCTTTTTTTGTATTGGTGAAAACAGCGTTTAACCAACGGCGAAAGATGTTACGCAATGGAGTAAAAAGTTTGTTTACAGCGGAAATATTGCAGGAAGAAATTTTCTCCAGGCGGGCGGAGCAATTAAGTATCCATGAATTTGCTGCCCTGACTTTTAAAATGATTTAAATTCACCTTTTATAAAAATAAGTTTATAATAAAACATGCCAAAAAAAGCTATTATCACTGCCAAGGTGCATGGGTACCTGCAGGAAGAATTAACTAGTAAAGGTTATGAAGTGGTTTATTTGCCGCAGATTACGTATGATGAGTTGCAGCATGCCATTGTAGATATGGATGGATTGATAGTGACCACCAGGCTTAAGATAGATAAAAATATTTTAGACAGGGCGCCCCAACTGAAATGGATCGGGCGATTAGGGAGTGGTATGGAATTGATTGACGTTCCCTATGCGGAAAGTAAAGGTATTACTTGTGTTAGTAGTCCGGAGGGTAACCGTAATGCAGTTGCTGAACATGTATTAGGGATGCTGTTAAACCTGATGAATAAAATCTCCACCAGCCATGCAGAAATTAAAGAAGGTAAGTGGATACGCGAGGCTAACAGGGGAACAGAACTCACCGGTAAATCAGTTGGAATCATTGGCTATGGAAATGCAGGCGGGGCATTGGCAAAACTGATTGCATCTTTTGATGTGACGGTTCTTGCGTATGATAAATATGTTTTTGATTTTGGTCGCATGAACATTAAAGAAGTAAACCTGGAACAGATACAACGTTATGCAGATGTGATAAGTTTTCATGTGCCACTTACAGAGGAAACTTTTCATATGGCCGATGATGATTTTTTTAATGGCCTTCAACATAAGCCATATTTTTTTAATGCCTGCAGGGGAAAGGTTCATGATACTGCTGCTGTGATCAGGGCTTTAGAAAGCTGCAAAATTTCAGGTGCAGGACTGGATGTATTAGAGAATGAAAAGCTTGACACCTATACAGCGGCTGAAAAAGAGCAACTTGATTGGTTGCTTGCTCAATCTAATGTTATTATAACACCGCATATTGCGGGATATACACATGAAGCGTTTTATAAAATGGCTAAAGTGATATTGGAGAAGCTGAAAATTTAATTTGCCGTTATTCATGGAAATTTTAACACAGAGAACAACAGGAGGAGGAAACACAGAGAACACAGAGAAATTTCCTTTGCGCCCTCTATGTTTCCTCAGGCTGTTCTCTGTGTTAAAAAACCTAAATGATTAACGCGTCAAAGGTTTATAGTACTCCGCCGGATTATTCAACACTTTGTTCCACTGGCGCTGGTACATATCCCGCCATTTATCATCAGCAATTATTTTCCAGTTTACTTTACCAAGTTCTTCTTTAATAAACTTTCTTTGTTCGGGGTGAATGTATAAAGGGTGAAAAGTAAACCAGCGATTGTTCATTGTAAATTGTTTCCAGAATGCTTCAAAAGTGGGATAGTGGGTTTCTGTAACAGTAGTTTTATTATTATCGTCTTCAAGGTCAGACAAACTGTGATGATAATAGAAGCTCAATTTAGATTCCGTAGTAAGCCGGTACAAGCCACCGGCCCATTCATCTGACACTATATCAAGATACAATTCTTTATTCATAGAGAATTAAGTCAGAGGTTTAATAATAGTAAAAGAGATAACTGCTAATAGTTTATAGAAATATTTAATTAACGTCGGCTGATAGCTGATAGCCCTTTTATCACATGTATTAATCTTTTACGATTTATAAATATTTTTTATATTTGCATATATGCAACGCTTCAGTATTTTCTGAAGCGTTGTATTTTTTTTCTACTACCCAAAGGTAACTGAACCTTTGACAAAATAAAAGGAGGGTCTATGAGTGATTACAATTACGTTTCTAAAGAAGCCTTTGAGCAAATGAAGGTTGATCTGCATCGAATGAAATCAGTTGATCGTCCTGCTGCATCCAGGGCAATTGCGGAAGCAAGGGAAAAAGGTGATTTAAAAGAAAATGCAGAATATGATGCAGCAAAAGAAGCCCAGGGAATGCTGGAGGCAAAAATTCAACAGATGGAAGGAGTACTTTCCAATGTACGCATACTGGATCCTAAGGATATAGATATCAGCAAAGTAAGCTTGTTATCCAGAGTGACTATAACAAATATGGCTACAAAAAAATCAGTAACCTACCAGGTGGTAGGAGAAAAAGAAGCTGACCTTAAAGTAGGCAAAATTTCTGTTACATCACCAATCGGTAAAGGGTTATTTGGAAAACATGTCGGAGAAGTGGCTGAAGTGATGGCTCCTAATGGTAAAATAAAATTTAAGGTGGAGAATATTACATTGTAAAGGTATGAAGTATCAGGTATCAGGTATGAGGAAAACACATAGCAGGCAGTGATCTGCTGATGGCTGATAGCAAAAATTGCATGCTGAACAAAATTCTATTCATGACTATTTTCTCAAAGATTATTGCAGGACAAATACCTTCTTACAAAATAGCAGAGAACGAAAAGTTCTTTGCATTTCTTGATATTATGCCATTGGTGAGAGGTCATACTCTTGTAGTGCCTAAGGTGGAAACAGATAAAATTTTTGATCTTTCTGATGACTATCTAAGTAATCTACTGGTCTTTGCAAAACCAATTGCCCGATCAATTGAAAAAGCTTTCGACTGTAACCGTTGTGGCATCTCAGTTATAGGCCTTGAGGTTCCTCATGCTCATGTGCATTTAATTCCTATTAAGTCAGCCGATGATATGAATTTTAATTGCCCTAAACTTGTCCTGTCAAAAGAAGAATTTGTTGAAATACAAGATAAGATAAAAAACAATTTGAAGTGAAAGTAGTTACTACGCATTAATGTATCGCTATCAGTGGCAACTATCAGCAGAACAATGCTGGCGTTCTGCTGATAGCTGACGGCTGATAGCTGATAATAACACAGTTAACACGACACTGAAGTCATACAATTCTTCCGGGATTTTTTGAAAGAAAATCATTCCATCCCTTAATTTTAGCGGAGCCTGCAATAATGGTTGTACTGGTTTGAAAGTGATGGCATACAGCTACGGCTAAAGCATCAGACGCATCAAAACCTTTGAGTTTTTCATTAGTTACGGTAAGGCGCTGTAACATTTTCCATACCTGTTCTTTATCTGCATTTCCATTTCCTGTAATAGATTGCTTTACTTTTTTGGGAGAATATTCTGTAACGGGGATGGATGCCTGCATAGCTGCCGCGATAGCCACACCCTGAGCTCTTCCTAACTTAAGCATGCTTTGAACATTCTTTCCAAAAAAAGGAGCTTCGATTGCAAAGGTGGTGGGTTTAAATTTTTTTATAAGCTCTACAACACGGTTATGAATCATTTCCAATCTTTCATAAGCATCCTTCTTTGGATTGAGTTTTAACACATTCATCTCCAGTAACATAATCTTGTTATCCCTGACCTCAATAATTCCATAACCCATAACAAGGGTACCCGGATCAATTCCTAAAATTATTTTTGATGCCTTTTGCAAAGAGAAAGTATTTTTGAACGAGCAAATGCTGCGTCTGAACAAAAATATCAAAATCTTTTTTAATTACTTCCTCGGGCCGGTATTGTTTGTTTGGTTATCTTTTTCTATCTATCATCAAATTAAAAATCAGCCGGACCTTGACTTATCCGTAGCAAAAATAAAATATGCATTAGAAGGACAACAAAGCTGGATGATTTGGGTTGTCTTGTTATTAATGCTTGTTAACTGGGGAGTGGAAGCAAGGAAATGGCAGGTGCTGGTTATGGGACTGGAAGATATTGGATGGTGGAAAGCTTTCAAAGCAACTGTTGCCGGTGTAGCATTTGCAATGAACACCCCGAACAGGATAGGTGAATATGGCGGGCGTGTTTTATACCTTCAGGAAGGAAACCGTATAAGAGGGGTTTCATTAACGCTGGTAGGAAGTATAAGTCAGCTTCTTGTTACCCTGATCGCTGGTTGCGGAGGATTGATTTTTCTGTTAAATACTTCAGGTTCTGCCACAGCCATTACAGAAGCAGGACAACATGGATTATGGATAAAAATTATCTTAAATATAATAGCTGTAGTTGCAGTATTGGGATTGATAGTATACTTTCGGTTAAGCTGGCTGATTAAACTTATAGATAAAATACCCGCCTTTTATAAGTTGGTAACCCATATTGAAATTTTGGAAGAACTTAGCTTTGGTATTTTGTTACGGGTATTAAGTTTGTCATTTTTACGGTATTGCGTATTTGTCGTTCAATACATATTAATGATCCAACTCATGCAGGTGGAAGTAACAGTATGGCAGGCTTTTTGGCTCGTTAGCGTAGTATTTTTAATTTTAGCTGTAGTACCAACAATTGCATTAGCAGAAATTGGGATAAGGGGTAAAGTAGGCCTAAAGTTGTTTGGATTATTTAGTATGAACAACCTTGGAATTATTACAGCATCCGTAGGAATATGGTTTATAAACCTTGTTATTCCTTCCTTGCTTGGAAGTATATTAATTTTTAGAATAAAAATATTTAAAAATAAATGAGGCATGCACTTTTGAGTATCCTGCTTTTATTATTACTTTCCTCACATCTTAATGCAGGCGATGATTTCTGCGGCCTTCGTAATAATACGTTTGTATCTGGCGAAATGATAACCTTTAAAGTTTTCTATACGCTTGGGTTTTATGTAGCTGCAGGAGAAGCAGTCTTTAATGTAAACCTGGAACGTATGAACAATAAACCTGTTTATCATATAACTGCAGATGGTAAAACGTTTAATTTTTATGACAGCTTTTTTAAAGTTCGTGATAAATATGAATCGTTTATAGATACTGCCACCTTACAGCCTTTGAAATTTATCAGGAATATTTATGAGGGAGGATATAAAAAATATGAAAACGTAACCTTTAATCAAACAACAAATACTGCTATAAGTACGGAAGGAACAATCCCAGTGCCTAATTGCATACAGGATGTAATCAGTTCCCTTTATTATACAAGGAATATAGATTTTAGTAAATACAAGGTTGATGACAAAATTCCTTTTTCAATGTACCTGGGAAATGAAGTGTTAAACTTATACATCCGTTACCTGGGTAAGGAAACTGTTAAAACCAAAAAAGGAAAATTCAATGCCATTAAATTTAAACCCCTGCTTGTTAAAGGTAATGTATTTGAAGGGGGAGAAAAGATGACCGTTTGGATTAGCGATGATGGCAATCACATTCCACTACGCGTGGAAAGTCCGATAAGTGTCGGCAGTATTAAAGTTGATATGATGGATTGTCGTAATCTACGTTATCCATTAAGTTCCCTGATCACTTCCCGATAATTAGATAGCCGGTATCATTAATTAATTTCTTCTAATCGAAATAAATCTTTGTGGCGGATACCTTTTTCTGTTATCTGTAAAGTGCAGCATTCGTTGATAGGATCATGCTCAAAGAACAACACATAATCATTAGTAACAGCTTCCTGCAAAAAATCTTTTTTCTCTTTCATTGACTCCAGCGGCCTGGTATCATAGGCCATAATATAAGGAATAGGAATATGCCCGATGGAAGGCAACAGATCTGCCATGAAAACAATTTGTTTTCCTTTATAGCTTATCTGTGGCATCATCATAGCATCGGTATGACCAAATGCAAAAAGTATAGTGATATCATTGCCGAATGAAACTCCTTCTTTGGTTTCAATCATTTGTAACTGACCGTTTTCTTTTATAGGTATTATATTTTCTTTCAGGAAGGAAGCCTTTTCCCTGTCGTTAGGTTCTGTAGCCCATTTCCAATGATCTTCGTTGCTGAAGAATACAGCATTTTTAAAAGCCGGAACTAATTGATCACCATGTCTTGTAATACTTCCACCGCAATGATCAAAGTGAAGGTGTGTTAATAGTACGTCAGTAATATCATTACGGTGAAATCCATATTTTGCTAAAGAACGATCCAGGTTATCATTACCATGAAGGTAATAATGGCTAAAAAATTTTGTGTCCTGTTTATCACCCATCCCATTATCAATAAGTATCAGGCGGTTACCATCTTCAATAAGTAAACAGCGCATTGCCCAGGAACAAAGATTATTTTCATCGGCGGCATTCAATTTACTCCATATACTTTTAGGCACAACACCAAACATCGCGCCGCCATCCAGTTTAAAATAGCCTGCATTAACTGAGTAAAGATTCATAAAGAAATAGAAAATTTTCTTAGTTGTTTCTCTTTTGCCAATGTATAAAAGAGCAACAATAATCCGGTTAAAAAAAACAGGGTTAAGGCTAATATAGAATTCTTCATTGAATGTGTGAGCTCTGTAATCAATCCAAAACTGAACATACCTATAACAATCGCAATTTTTTCTGTAACATCAAAAAAACTAAAATAAGAAGTAGTATCTTTTGTTACGGGCATCAGCTTTGAATAGGTAGAACGGCTCAGTGATTGAATGCCTCCCATGACCAGTCCGACAATTGCTGCAAGTATATAAAAATACATTTCAACATTAACCTGTTGATCGTGAAGGGTAGAAATATAATAAGCGCCGATGCAAACGCCGATCCATATTAAAACTACCACAATCAAAATTTTTATATTTCCGAATGTAGCAGATAATTTAGCCATTGTCCAGGCCCCAATAATCGCCACTATCTGTATAATTAAAATTGTAATGATGAGCTTAACTGTTGGAAGATTAAGTTCTTTACTTCCGAAAAGCGCTGCTACCAGCATTACCGTTTGTACCCCCATGTTATAAAAGAAAAAGGAAAGAAGAAACCTTTTAAGGAGCGGTTGATGTTTTAATTCGGTGATCACTTTTTTTAATTCGATAAAACCATTCGAGAGAACATTGTATTCAGGTCTGTTCGCTGCAGGCGTTCCTTTTGGTAAGCGAAACAAGGTGATCTGTGCAAAGCCAAACCACCAGATGCCTACCAGCAGAAATGAAAAACGTGATGGGAGGGTACTATCATTTTGCATGCCAAACCATTGGGGCTTAAAAACAAATACAAAACAAATCAGCTGCATTAATACACTTCCGATGTATCCCATAGAAAATCCTTTAGCGCTTACTGCATCCCGTTGTTCGGGGGGTGCAATTTCAGGAAGGTAAGAATTATAAAAAACGATGCTGCTCCAAAAACCAACGCATGCGATAATAGAACAGATGATACCGATATATAGCGTGTCAAGGTCTTTAAAGAAATATAAACCGGCACAGGCCAGGCTTCCCATGGTACAGAAAAAACGAAGAAAGATTTTTTTGTTGCCTTTGTAATCAGCTATAGAAGACAAAATTGGCGACATGATTGCTACGATCAGGAATCCTAATGCCAAAACATAATTATATAATGAGCTGCTTTCGAATGTTCTTCCCATGAACCTGACATGATCAACAGTACCAGCGTTTTTATCATCTGTAATTGCCGCATAATAAGCAGGAAATATAGTGGATGTAATTACCAGGTTGTACACTGAGTTTGCCCAATCGTACATTGCCCAGCCATTAACAACTTTTTTGGAATAAGTATGCATGTTAAAAGTTTAGCTATCAGCTGTCAGCTATCAGCTGTCAGCCATTACAATTCATCGCGGTACTAAGATAGAAAACTACAGATGATTTTCAATGAACCTACTAGAATGTTTAAATAGCTACAATAGTCACAAAATCACACAAGAACCTAAGAAAATTACTTGGTGCTCCTTAGTGCCTTGGCGTCTTTGTGGCTATCTCATTCCAATCCAATTCTAACTTTCTGAGGTAAGCTGATTGCTAATAGCTGACGGTTGACAACTTAAGCAATTATTCCACGGTAAATTAATATCAATAAAATAATCCCTGCTATAATACGGTAATAACCGAATAATTTAAACCCGTGCTTTTGCAGGTATTCAATGAAAAACTTAATGGCTATCATTGCTACAATAAAAGCAACTAAATTGCCAATTAATAACAGTTTGATCTGCTCTGCATGAATGATCTTGTATCCCTTTAAAAGTTTATAGCCTGTGGCAGCGCACATAGTAGGTACCGCTAAAAAAAAAGAAAATTCAGCAGCGAGCTTACGGGTTAATTTCTGTTGCATACCCCCGATAATAGTAGAGGCACTTCTGCTAACTCCGGGAATCATAGCAATACATTGCCATACACCAATCATAAATGAGCGGAAGTAAGAAATGTCTTCTTCTTTATCAATTGTATGGGTGGTGAATACTTTATCTATAAATAATAAGATGATACCACCAACTAACAAGGTTACTGCAACAGTGGTAGGACTTTCAAGCAACTGATCAATCTTATCTGAAAATAAAAAGCCCAGCAGCAATGCAGGAATTACAGCAACAATCAGTTTTAAATAAAAATGCCAGCTTTTAAAATCGAAAAATTTCTTCCAATACAATACCACTACTGCCAGTATAGCTCCCAATTGTATAGCTACTTCAAATAATTTTGTGAACTCATCTTTTTCAATATGCAATAATGAACTTGTAATGATCATGTGCCCGGTAGAGGATATGGGTAGAAATTCGGTGATACCTTCAACAATGGCAATGATAATGGCTTCAAAAATATTCATAAAAGGGTTAGTTGGTTATCTGGATATTGGAGGTTAATGATATTAAAAGCGATGCTGAACATCGCTATAAAACTGAACATTATGTAATAATCAACTGGCTTTGGGTTTTTTGAAGATGGCAAATACTTCGATACCCAATCCAATTACAATCAGAATAGGAGCTATCGTAATGCGCGTAGTGCTATATACTTCTTTCTGATCAAACATTTTAGGGTCGTTGCTCTTACCGCCGCTCATTACCATCATCCCAATTAGAATAATAATGAGTCCGGCAAGCATCAGCAAATAATTTTCCTTATAAAACAGGGGATTCTTTTCGGGATGACCAATTGGTGGATTCGCGGATACAAGTTTGTTAGTAACTGTATTTGCCATAACAGGACTTTTGGTAATTGTTTTTTTTTCAATCATTTTTTGTGATTTGTCGAGCAATATAAATAATAATACGTTCCACTATGTTTTAAGCATTAGCCGCAAAGTTGATGCTGCTAATAAAGATCGTCTAATTTCATTTTAAGATATTTTATAACACTTCGATGGGTACTGAACAATGAAATTAATATTCCAAGAATAATGATACCGGCTGCTAACAAGCCAAGCCATAAAGTATCTCTCATGGCTTTTAATTCAGGTAGCAGGTTTTCCGCAGAAAATACCAATGCTAAGATGCCTGCCAGTGCAATAACACCACTGATAGCTCCATTGATGATAGCACGATAATCCATAGGTTTGGCTATAAACCACCTGGTGGCGCCAACCATTTGCATGGTTTTAATCAGGAAGCGGTTGCTGAACATGGCCAGTTTAATAGTATTATCAATCAGAACAATTACTACCACACATAGAACAACGGCAATGCCAAGTAAGATTAAACTTACTTTTCGCAAGTTAGTGTTCAGGTTATTAATAAGAGATTTGGGATATTGTATATCACTTACAGCGATATTCTGTGCCAGGTCTTTCTGAATAGCAGATAAACTGTCAATATCAACATACTGGCTTTTTAGGTTAAAGTCAATGCTTGCCTGTAAGGGATTATCTTCCAGAACATTTTTCCAGTCCTCATTACCATCGGCAATAAACTTCTGTTTAGCCATTTCTTTGGTTACATACCGGTAGTTCTTCACATACGGCTTTGCAGCAATATACTGAACTAATGCAGCACTGTCTTTCACTGAAATATTTTCTCTCAGGTAAACCCTTAACTCTACATTCTCTTTAAAGTAATCACCTAATTTATTAGCATTGATAACAATCCAGCCTAATATTCCCAGGATGAACAACACAAGGGAAACTCCCAGGATTGCCATGAAATATGATGGTTGCGAACGTTTGGCTGAACCTTTTCCGATTTCCGTCATGTATGGATATATTTAGCGTTAGAAGCTAGTTGGAACGGGCAAAAATAATGGAATTATAGGTCGAAAGCGTATTTTTGTCCTCCTCTTAACGATTGCGTGACAGAAATAATTCAAAGCTTTAGGCGTAAGCTGGATCTTAACTGGCAATTTTAAGTCTTCTTTAGCAATTTTTGTCAGCATTAATTGCTGTAGCAGCTAGAGTAGAACCAATTTAAAGAATTATAATTTTCTGTTGAAACAGTGATATTGCTTTTAATAACGATTAAGCAAAACTGTTTAGCAAGATGGGTAAACATTAAAGAAATCAAAAGCAGGCATGGAATATAATTTCAGAAGTATAGAACAAAAATGGCAACAAAAGTGGCTGGAGATGAATGCTTATAAAGTGAGCAACGAATCAGGTAAGCCTAAATATTATGTGCTCGATATGTTTCCATATCCCAGCGGGGTAGGACTGCATGTAGGCCATCCACTGGGATATATCGCCAGTGATATTTACAGCCGTTATAAACGTTTAAAAGGTTTTAATGTATTGCATCCTATGGGTTTTGACAGCTTTGGATTGCCGGCTGAACAATATGCTATCGAAACCGGCCAGCATCCTGCTGTTACCACTGAAAAAAATATCAAAACATATAGAAGCCAACTGGATAACATTGGCTTTGGCTACGACTGGAACCGGGAAGTACGCACCAGTGACCCTTTTTATTACAAATGGACGCAATGGATATTCTTACAAATATTTAATTCATGGTACGACAGGAATTTAAAAAAAGGAAGAAGCATAGAAGAGTTGATCGCTATATTCGAAGGGGAAGGTAATAGTTTTATTGGTAAGCGAAATGCAGGTATTGAATTTTCAGGCGAAGAATGGAAAGGTTTTGATGAAAAACAACAGCAGGAAATATTGATGAATTACAGGCTTGCCTTTTCATCTTTTGGTGAAGTTAACTGGTGTGAAGCCCTGGGAACTGTTTTAGCCAACGATGAAGTGATAAATGGTGTTAGTGAACGTGGTGGACACCCGGTGATAAAAAAAAGAATGCGTCAGTGGTACCTGCGCATCACTGAATATGCAGATAGATTATTGGAAGGCCTGGATCAGGTTGAGTTTACAGAATCATTAAAAGAACAGCAACGCAACTGGATAGGCAAAAGCCAGGGAGGCGAAATTGTATTCGACATTAAAAATGCAGGTGATAAAAAACTTAAAGTTTATACTACACGTCCTGATACCATTTTTGGTGTTGACTTTATGGTGATTGCTCCCGAGCATGACCTGGTTTCGCAGATCACCACACCGGACCAGCGGCAGGTTATTAATAATTACCTTACTTACGTGAAAAGCCGCAGTGAACGGGAACGTATGTCTGAAGTGAAACAGGTTACCGGATGTTTCACTGGCGCTTACGCTATCAATCCTTTTGATAAAAGAGAGATTCCTGTCTGGATTGCAGAATATGTACTGGCAGGTTATGGAACCGGTGCAATTATGGGCGTACCCTGCGGAGATCAGCGAGATTATAATTTCGCCACTCATTTCAATTTACCCATCACTAATATCATAGGGAGTTATTATAACGGGCAAGAGGCCAACCCTACCAAAGAAGCTATACTGGAAAATTCCGGTTTCCTTAATGGGATGGTGATGAAGGATGCTATGGAAACAGCTATTGTTGCATTAGAAAAATTGGGCATTGGCAAACGGCACGTTAACTACCGTATGCGCGATGCAGGCTTCAGCCGCCAGCGTTACTGGGGTGAACCTTTTCCTATAATATGGAAAGATGGCATTGCGTATCCATTAAATAAAAAAGAGTTACCACTTGAATTGCCTTACGTAGATAAATACGCACCCGGCCCTGAAGGTGAAGGCCCGTTGGCAAACATTACAGAATGGGTTAACCTGCCCGATGGCGGCAGAAGGGAAACCAGCACCATGCCAGGATATGCAGGTAGCAGCTGGTACTTCCTGCGTTATATGGACCCGTACAATGATAAAGAATTTTGCAGTCGCAAAGTGTCTGATTACTGGCAACAGGTAGATATTTATATTGGTGGCACTGAGCACGCCGTTGGGCATTTATTATATAGCAGGCTCTGGACTAAAATTTTATTCGACTTGCAGTTGATTGGCCATGAAGAACCTTATAAAAAATTGATTAACCAGGGAATGATCCAGGGATCATCAAGGTTTGTTTATCGTATCAAAGGAACCAACCAGTTTGTTTCTTATGGCTTGAAAGATCAATTCGATACAAATTCGTTACATGTAGATGTAAACATCGTTGATGGGGTGTTGTTAGATACGGAAGCATTTAAGACAAGCAGGAGTGATTATGCCAATGCAGAATTTATTTATGAAGACGGCAAATATATTTGCGGAGTGGAAGTTGAAAAGATGAGTAAAAGCAAATTCAATACGGTTAATCCTAACATTCTGGTGGATAAGTATGGCGCAGATACCTTTCGCATGTACGAAATGTTTTTAGGACCGGTAGAGATGAGCAAGCCCTGGGATACCAAGGGCATCGAAGGTGTGCACCGCTTCCTTCGTAAACTGTGGCGACTGTTTTATGATGAACTTAAAGGTAAAGTATGGAATGACGATAAAGCTACAGATGCCGAATTAAAGGTGTTGCATCGTACCATCAAAAAAATAGAAGAAGACACGGAAAAATTTTCTTTCAATACAGCTGTGAGCGCTTTTATGGTTTGTGTAAATGAATTGGGCGAACTGAGATGTTATAAAAAGGAATTGCTTGAAAAAGTATTGATTTTACTAACACCATATGCTCCTCATATCAGCGAAGAATTGTGGAACCTGTTAAGTAATGAAGGAAGCATACTGGATGCCTTATACCCGCTGTTTGAAGAAAAATATCTTGTAGAAACCACTAAAGAGTATCCGGTATCTGTTAATGGAAAGGTGAGGACTTCAATTGGCATTTCGTTAGTTGCCTCCCAGGAAGAAGTAGAGAAAATTGTACTGGCAAATCAAACTGTTCAAAAATGGCTGGAAGGTAAACAGCCTAAAAAAATCATTTATGTAAAAAATAAAATGATTAATATGGTGGTTTGACTTTTTAAAGAAGTAATGGGTTGTGGAAGATGTCCGCGAAACTTATAAAACAGACGCTGACTTCCGAAGTCTTAAATTTCTACATTTTATCATACAAACGCCGACTTCGAAAGTCTTAAATACGGCATCTTCAAAAAGATAAGATTTCAAAAGATTAAAGGGCAGCGTATACATTCAAGACTTTCGAAGTCTAAGTTCTAAGTGTAAAATGCCGATATTCAAGACTTAGGAAGTCAACGTCTGTTTTGTGGCATTGTCTTGAAAACAAATACTAATTAACTTTAGTATAAATAGTGAGGTGTACTAATTTATGGATTACAAAGATTATTATAAAATTTTAGGACTGGAGAAAACTGCTTCAGATGCTGACATTAAAAAAGCTTTTCGCAAACTAGCGGTAAAATACCATCCCGACAAAAATCCAGGCGATAAAAAATCGGAAGAAAAATTTAAAGAGATCAATGAAGCCAATGAAGTGCTCTCTGATCCTATAAAGAAAAAGAAATATGATGAGTTAGGAGATAACTGGAAGTACTACCAGCAGCACGCTGGTAATGGTCCCGGCAATTTTAACCAGAACAAATCGGGTAGTACCGGTCAGCAATATAGCAGGAATTTTAACCAGGGGGATTTTGTGAATGAAGGCGCTGATTTCTCTGATTTTTTTGAATCGATATTTGGAGAAAGGCATAGTGCAGGTCCCGGCTCAGGAGCAAGGCAAAAGCGTGTTTATAATGGAGAAGACCTTCGCGCCGAAATGGAAATATCACTGGAAGATGCTTATCATGGCGGTAACAAGCAAATTACTTTAAATGGCCAAAAAATAAATCTTAAATTAAAACCCGGTCTTAAAAACGGGCAGGTGCTTAGAATGAAAGGCAAAGGCGGTGAAGGAGTAAATGGCGGTGAAAATGGCGATTTGCTGATATCATTCTTGATTAGTGAACACCCACGGTTTAAGATAAAAGAAGATGATCTTTATTTTGATAGTGACCTTGATTTTTATACTGCGGTGCTAGGTGGAAAGGTGCCTGTACAAACTATGGACAAAACCATACAAATGAACATACCTGCAGGAACTGATAGCGACAAAACATTCCGGCTGAAAGGTATGGGTATGCCTTCTTATGAAAACCCTAAAACCTATGGCGATGCTTTTGTAAGACTTGTGATTAAAACACCAAAACATCTTTCTGCTAAAGAAAAAGAATTGTTTACTCAATTAGCTGATTTCAAAAAACAAATTTAATGATTACACTAAGAAGAGTGGCGTGCCACCAGCTAGTGTTAAGTTAACTGTAGATTAACGTATTTGCTATCAGCTATCAGGAGGAAACCTGGAAAGCAGTGATCTGCTGAAAGCTGATAGCAACTTCATGCGTAATTCATGCTTAACTTAACACTTGTATTTTGTCAAAAATCAAGTAGGTTACTTGTCCACAATTACAGGTTTTGCATTGCGTTTGATGCTTGTGCTTTTAAATTATATCCAACATAAGAGTTAGCAACGAAAGCTTTCTGCAGCATAAATCTTGCCAGTTGCTTTTCTCCGGATTTATAATATATTAAACCGGCTCTGCTTAATAAGACCGGATTTTTAGAGTTTGTTCTTAATGCGGCTTTTATGTAGGCTACAGCTTTATCATAGGCTCCTTTATTATAATACACCCATGCAAGAGTTTCATTTACATCTATATTTTCAGGGCGTCGGTTATATTCAAGTAATGCATGTTCAAGTGCTTTATCTGTATTGTTTACTTTCAGGTAGGCATACGCAAGTTCGCGGTCTGCATAATGTCCGATAGTCTGATCTTTATCCTCAGCCTTTACATCGTTTGACAAATCCTTAATTACTGCATAAGCCATCTCATCTGCCTTTTTATTTTGTCCTGACTGGCGATACAGATCAACCAGTTCTTCTTTCATTGAATTATCACTTATTAAAGAATCCGCTTTTTCATATAATGCAATTGCCTTTTTAATATCGTTTGCTGCTACGGCTACCCTTGCCAGCCCTGCCAATGCATACGAGTAATCAGGTCTCATACTCAGCGACACATTATACAGGTATTCAGCCTTTTTATAATCTCCTGTTTTCTCATATAGATTAGCCAACTGTACTCTTGTCCATTCTGTATGCTCATCTCCACGCCCGCCTGCTTCTACGGCCATTTTCATGGCTTCAATTGCACTTTTATAATTACCAAAAATCTCTCTTAAATATGATACGCGAGAATAGGAAGTCAGATCAGGCCGGATAACATTCATACGGTCTGAATACACAATTGCAGAATCGTAATTACCCATTTCAACATTTCCATCTACCAGTAATCCATACACATAAGCATTGTAAGGATTTACCTGCTGTGCTTTGTGTGCTTCAGCCAATCCTTCAGCAAAATGATGTTGCGATAAGTAAATAAGCGACTTGTAAACGAGTGCATTGAAATTAGCCGTGTCAGTTTTTAAAATTCTGTTTACACTTTTCATAGCTGCTCTATCATAGTACATGTAATTGCCTGTTTCGCGTGCTTCCTGTATATATATTGCAGCTAATCTTATCAGGGTATTCCTATCATCGGGTTTTGATTTTAAAACAGTAAGTAAACCGTTTGATTTTTTTTGAACCACTTTCCATTCAACCGTATTGGCCGCCGCACCTTTGCGTGGAAGCAGTTCATACACTATAGTCTCCATTTCTTTTTCTTTCCGGTTATAGTTTAAAATAATTCCAACAACTGCGATACAAAAAACAATCAGGCAAATAATATAAATATTTTTCTTTTTCATTTTTCAGGTTATAATGTTAGAAATATATTGTGGAGAACTATCTTAAGTTAAAACTGCCAAATCATTATTATTCCAGCTAATAAAAGTGATGCATATATGAATGCCGTTGGCTTAACAAGTTGTACCGTTCCTTTACTTCCGAATATAATTCGGTGAGCGACCTTAGTGTTCTTTGTGGGTTACCTTTGTGACCCTTGTGGTTAATAAAATCTACGGCGGCCGGCAGTCTTTTAGCCACAAGGAACACAAGGGTAACCACAAAAGACACGAGAGACGTCTGAAATAATGCAGCCCTTAATTCTCAACGACATAGATACATTTATTATCAGAATTGAATCATATAACCCGATTATTCAACCGGGTTATATGATTGATAAAAATGGTAACCTATCTGTTATAATTAATTTTACTGTTTAATGATCTTTTTGGTTTCAATTCTTACACCATTTATCTCAACAGTCACAAGATAAGTGCCTTTGGCAAACCGGGAAATACTGAACTCAGCCATGCCATTAGTAACAATTTTAGAAATTAATTTTCTTCCATTTATATCAAACAGGTTAACCATCGAACCAGGCTGTTTTGAATAAACTCTTATGAAATCAGAAGCGGGGTTAGGCAACACACTGATAGCATTTTGACTATCGAATCTAACTGTTCTGACTACAGAATAAGTAAACTTGCCGTCGTTATCCACCTGTTTGATTCTATAATAATTCGTACTGTTTAATAAAGGAGTTGCATGTACAAATTCATAAGTTCCCCTTGCAGAACTTGTTGCTTTCACTTTTCCGATTTCACTGTATTTTACTCCATTGGGGCTATACTCAATTGCGTAATAGATATTATTTATTTCGTTTGCGACATGCCACCTTAAATTTACCTGCCGGTCATCTTTTTCCGCTACAAAACTTACCCAGTTAACCGGAAGAGATACTAAAGTGCCAGAGTATGAAGCACCTATGAAACCTCTCCATGGTGTTTGAACAAACGGAAAATCAGACCTGAACGTTGTATCATTGGTTGTTACTCCGGCATTGAAACCTAAAACATTTACAAGTTGCGGAGTTACAGGACTGGGGCTGGTACCCGGAATGTAATCATCGTACCATAAACCGATAGCTGCCAAAACAACACCGGATACTGCCTGCAATTCGATAGTGGTTACATCATCTTCCAGCCTTCTGCCATTAGGGAAACCATCCATATTAGGGATAAACTGAAGTGAAGCATCTTTATTATATAAAGTGTCGGTAAGGCCTAACACTGCTGCCTGTACTAAGCCAAGTGAACTGAACTTGGGATCGTTTCTTGGTGTTACAGGGACGGCCATATTTAAGCGCAACATATCGCCAAGGGTAGGGAGGAAGTTATTGATAAAAGGTTTACCTGCAGCCAGCGGATTACCATTTTTACCTGTTGCAAGCTGATAAGGTATCAGGTTAGGAACACCTGTATAAAATATAGGTAAAAGATCAACCGCCCGCGGGCTCACACTGTCTGGTAATAGGATTGTGCCAAAATTTGCATTATCCAATGCTGTACCTGCAACAGCAGCAGATCCTTTTAAATCATACAATCCCCTATGCCCATTTCTAAAGTCATAAGCACCTAATGAATTTGATTGAATGCGCAACGCACTTAATCCTGGTACTGCACCTCCAAATTTAGAGTCATCCATATATAACGCTAATTCAGGATTATTAAAAAATGGTATGTAATTACCTTCATTAGCGGTATTAGTGATAACAGAATTCCAACTGTCTTTTTGCCCGATTGGAATAACCGCTTCATTTGTCAATGGCATACCCAGACGTGATACCTGAATGAAATTACCGGTTGTGATGGCAGCACCTCCCGTAGTATCAAAAGTTGACATTGCAGGACGGCTTGCACTTGCCCAAACACCGATAACGAAAGCAGGGTCTAAAATACTGGAAGCTTGGGAAGCCGACATGCCATCTTTTTGCAGGATAGAAATAGGCACTTCAATTGCAATCGAATGCACATTGAACTTAGCAAGACCATCCCTCCCGGGTACTCTGAAATTACCTACATCGAATATGCCACCTAAATCAACAAAGAAAGGGTCGTCTCTTGGTCCGCAAAAAACTCTTTCTCCTGTACTTGCAGTCGTTATCGTATTTGCAGCAAGTGATTCATACATCATGCCTAATCCAACGGTAGCATTTTCTATGGATCTGGGACCGATGTTGTTGGGTGGAACCGCTCCGTTGCTGATAATACTGGTAAACGTTCCATGAATACCACGCTCTAAAGTATAAGTAGTTTTAAGGTTTTGTTTATTAAGCCTGATGTTGAAAAAAGTGGATGAATCTTCATCTATTACATTAAAAGTAAAACGGTACGTAATATCATCACCCGTTGTTCCTATAGAGTTTTTTACATGAATTTCATATCGTATATTTTCTCCGAAGTTATAATAATTCGGTCCACCCTGAGGCAGTTCAAAAGGAATATAATCGGCAATCAATACTACTTTATTTGTATCAACGGGGCTTCTGAAAGCATACACATCCGTATTGTCTGCTAAGGGATCGTAAGCAATAAGCGGAGCTTCTCTATGAGATGAAGCTAAAACCGTGGTCTGAGTAAGTGTTAAACAAACCAAAGCGGCTATAAAGAGTTTTATAAAAATTTTCATAATTCTTTTTTTTGATTTGTTAGAACCTTGGTTGTAATGTATAATCGAAGCCTCTCCATGGCGTTTGCACATAAGGGAAAGATGCTTTTAATGTTATATCATTTCTGGTTGGTCCGGAAGTAAATCCAAGCACACTTCCGAGTTGACGAGTTACCGGACTGGGGCTGACACCAGGCTTGTAATCATCGTACCATAAACCGATAGCCGCTAAAGCAACACCGGATACTGCCTGCAACTCGATAGTGGTTACATCATCTTCCAGCCTTCTGCCATTAGGGAAACCATCCATATTAGGGATAAACTGAAGCGAAGCATCTTTATTATACAAAGTGTCGGTAAGGCCTAACACTGCTGCCTGTATTATACCAAGTGAACTAAACTTGGGATCGTTTCTAGGTGTTACAGGAACAGCCATATTCAAACGCAGCATATCGCCAAGGGTAGGCAGAAAGTTATTAATAAAAGGTTTACCTGCAGCCAGCGGATTACCATTTTTACCTGTTGCAAGCTGATAAGGTATCAGGTTAGGAACACCTGTATAAAATATAGGTAAAAGATCAACCGCCCGCGGGCTCACACTGTCTGGTAATAGAATTGTACCAAAATTTGCATCATCCAATGCTGTACCTGCAACAGCAGCAGATCCTTTTAAACCATACAATCCCTTATGCCCGTTTCTGAAATCATAAGCACCTAAAGATTTTGACTGAATACGCAATGCATTTAATGATGGCACTGCACCGCCAAATTTTGAATCATCCATGTACAAACCTAACTCAGGGTTGCTGAAAAAAGGAATGTATTGCGCTTCTTTACTGCTGTTTGATGTTACTGTATTCCATTTATCTTTCAAACCCACGGGGATAACCGCTTCATTAGTCAGTGGCATTCCCAGGCGTGATACCTGTACCCAATTTCCTGAAGTACCTCTTGTGCCATCCACTGCAATTGTTTTAATTTGCTGGCGGCTTGCACTTGCCCAAACGCCAATAACAAAATCAGGATCCAAAATACTGGTAGCTTGTGATGTAGTCCTCCCATTCATTTGCAGCATTCTGATTGGAATCTTTAAAGCAATGCTGTGAACGTTGAAACGTGCAAGACCATCTTTAGTAGGATTAGTATTGTTGCCTTCGGGCCTAAAGTTACCAACATCAAAAGCACCGGCAAGGTCAACAAAAAAAGGATCGTCGGCAGGACCCGCAAACACCTTTTCACCGGTAGTAGCATTTGCAATAGCATTGGTTATTAAGGCATCATAAGTTGTATTTAAACCAACAGGTGTAGCCTCAATTGACCGCGGACCAATATTAGGCGGAGGCACTGTGCCATTAGTTACAATAGCTGTAAAGGCGCCTCCGTTGATACTTTTTTCACAAGTATAAGTGGTTTTTAAATTCTGCAAACCCAGGCGGATATTAAAAAAAGTAGTGGAATCTTCATTAACCTGTGAAAATGTAAAACGATAAGTAATGTCATCTCCGGTAGTTGTCGCATTATTCTTTATGTGAATTTCGTACCTGACATTAGTGCCAAAGTTATAATAATTAGGACCACCCTCAGGCAACTGGAAAGGAATGTAATCAGCAATTATAGTTACTGTACTTGAATCATCAGGACTTCGGAAAGCATAGACATCAGTATTGTCTGCTAAAGGATCATTCGAAATCAGAGGGGCTTCACGATGGGAGGAAGCAAATAACTGGTTTGCCACAAACAATATCAGAGGAAAGAAAAGGCATAGTTTCCAGGCTTTTGACTGAGTGATTTTTTTTCTCATGACAAATTGGTTTTTATAAATATTGGATAATACTAAAAAAAGGAACAGTAAAACTTTTAGAAGTAAAATCAGATATGAAATTACATTTAATTATTGCAAAGCATCCATCATAAGTGTTTTCTATAACCGTAGTTCAAAAAACACTTATAAGCGTTCAAGATTAATGCGGATTATGTTTTCTCTTATATCGAACGGCCGATAGCAAATGCCTTGATTCATTATTAACATAACAATAGAAGCAACTTGTTACAATTGCTTAAAGGGTGTTAACTTCTTCAAACGTAATACTACTAAAAGCAGCGATTGAAACTATCTTGAGCTTACATATGCAGAGGCACAATCATTGATGTCATTAATTAAACTAAGATAATTATGGCAATAACTAAAAAAGCCGCGCCAAAAAAGGCTGCCAAAAAACCGGCCGCGAAGAAAGCTGCTCCTAAAAAAGCTGCAAAGAAATCAGCTCCTAAAAAAGCCGCGAAGAAAGCTGCTCCTAAAAAGGCTGCAAAAAAATCATCAGGCAAAACAAACAAACTGGGTGTAAAAAATTCCCTGGTAAATAATATCAATGCCAAAAAGAAAAAGGGTACTTCCAGACCTAAAAGTAAATCAACTGTTTCAAAGAAATCTTACAAGAAGATGGAGGATAATTGGGATAAGCAGTAATTAACTGTGAGCAATAGCAACGTGTTAATCACGGTATAATGTTCCAGCTTATAATTTATAAAAAATAGTATTTATAAAAGGATGATAGAAATTTCATCCTTAACTTAAGTGCCTGATATTTTACTAAAACATAGCATCATGAAAATAAAATCTTTTACCCTTTTAATAATTGTATTACTGGTGTTTACCTGTTGGCTTAAAGCGCAAAAGCCGATAGATAAATTGCTTCCTGTACGTGGTTTTGCAATTGCTCTACCTTCGGTTGCCGGACTTGATTCTTTCATTGTATTCATCAATCAGGAGCTTGCTCCCCGCCATGTTAATACCCTTATTTTAAGGGTCGATTATAAATATCAGTATCAAAGCCATCCTGAATTAATTGACAGTGGCGCATTATCAACTGAACAGGTTAAGATTATTGTAAAGGCATGCAGGCAAAATAACATTCGTGTTATCCCACAGATAAATTTACTGGGGCACCAGTCATGGGCAAACCATCTTGAAAAATTACTGCAGGTGTATCCGCAGTTTGATGAAACACCACGCATACAAATACCTGAAAATTATCAATGGCCCAATGCAGACAGTCTTTATTGCAAAAGCTATTGCCCTTTACATCCTGATGTACATAAAGTGGTGTTTGAACTGATTGATGAGATCTGCAATGTTTTTGAAACGGATGCTTTTCATGCAGGACTTGATGAAGTATTTATTATTGGTGATGACCAATGTCCAAGATGTGCAGGTAAAGATAAAGCAACGCTGTTTGCCGGTGAAATAACCACACTGTATAGCCACCTTGCACAAACGAAAAAGGAACTCTGGATCTGGGGAGACAGGCTTATAGATGCAAGAACCACCGGCCTGGGTATGTGGGAGGCTAGCATGAATTATACCCACAACGCTGTGAATTTGATTCCAAAAAAAGTTGTGGTATGCGACTGGCACTATGACGGCCTTTCAAAAACTGCTGATTATTTTGCTAGTAAAGGGTTGCGTGTAATAACCTGCGCATGGCGAAAGCCGGAGATAGCTGTTTCCCAGGTAAATCAAATGATAGGTTTGCGGCAGCAGGCTAAGGGTCCGCTAAAAACCAGGTATGCAGGTGTAATGGAAACAGTGTGGACATCCCCTGCAAACTTTTTAACGGGCTTCTATACAACGGCAGATAGCGTAACTACCACGGACAATAACACTCAATGGAATTGTTTCAGAACCATGTTTGATCATATTACAACCCTTGTAAAAAATATGTGATAAAGATTTTTGAGCCGCTAATTTTTTAAAACTGCAATCAATTTAGTAAGGTCTTCTTCTTTATCAAAATTCACATTGTTATTTTTAAAGTGCTCATTCAGCTCCTGTTGTTTCTTAGGGAAATTTTTCAGCACATTTTTTTTAGTTGCCTTAAAAAAATTATTGTATTTATCTCCAATATAAAAGCTTGTTTGTTTGGCAAGTAATACATCCTGCCTGGTATTAAGTTTGTAATTTCTAAGTTCGTTAGATATAGAGCTGTAAGAAGTAACAGCCCCTGCAGAAGAAGGCTGGTCATAAGCCCCGATCTTCTGTTTGTCAATTACTTTGATCACTTGTTTCTTAGCAATTTTTGCTGACTCATTTTCAGCAATCAACCGAAGATAACCATCACCGTAAAAGAACGAATCCTCTGCTATGGTAACATACTTAATAGTAAACTCATTTGCCAATGAAAGTGTATCGCCTTTTGCATCTATAAACTGCATCTCGCCATTTAGCATATTATAATTAAAATTTGCCTGGCTCATTTTACCATCCTTAAATGAAATTATTCCTTTATTAAAAGCAGGATATAAATAAATTTCCTTGGCGAGCTTTTCATAAAGATCTTCTCCAGCTTTCACTCTTACCGGTGATGACATCTGTGCAAATAAAGTAGCATTACATACCATCATGATAAATAATATTGATAAAATACTTTTCATATCTATTTTTTTTACTAGCTCCATTTGAATAATCACCATCAAAGTTAAGCGGATTATTGGAGTTTACTAAAATGGAATGATAGGCAGCCAGGTGCATCAATGTATATCGTTAATATGTACTCAAAAATATTTTCTAATAACAACAGGTGCTACAGAAAAATCTTATATTAGAGGTTATTGCTAATGATATGAGAAATCAACAATCTAAAAACAGCCGGCGGGAATTTTTAAAGAATGCTGGGCTGCTCACCACAGGATTTTATATAGTACCCAGACATGTTTTAGGAAGAGGATATATTCCACCAAGTGATAAACTTAATATTGCCGGCATTGGAGCTGGAGGGAAAGCCGAAGTAAATCTTCCTTATGCTTTTAATAAAGGCTCAGATAATATAGTTGCACTCTGCGATGTTGATGACAGGATGGCCGTAAAAGCCAGGAAGCAGTGGCCGCAGGCACCCTACTACAAAGATTACCGTGATCTTTTAAATAAAGAAGCTAAGAATATAGATGCAGTAATAGTTACTACGCCGGACCATATGCATGCTCCTATAGCATTGGCGGCCATGCAACTGGGTAAACATGTATATTGTGAAAAGCCACTTACCCATGATATTTATGAAGCTAGAATTTTAACACAGGCAGCCAAAAAATATAAGGTGGTTACACAAATGGGTAACCAGGGAAGTAGTGGTAATGATACACGCCTGGTTGAAACCTGGATACAGGATGGGATTATCGGGCAGGTACATACAGTTCATGTATGGACCAATCGTCCTGTCTGGCCGCAGGGAATCCCTACACCAAAGGGCAAGTTTGATATTCCGGCTGAAGTAGATTGGGAATTGTGGCTGGGCACTGCTCCTTACCGGGATTTTAATCCTGCTTATCTTCCTGCAACCTGGAGGGGCTGGGTAAATTTTGGTACCGGTTCCCTCGGAGATATGGGTTGTCATTTTCTTGATGTTCCTTTCCGTGCTTTAAAATTGGGATATCCTGTATCAGTAGAATGCAGTGTAGGCTCCGTTTATACTGGATTTTTCCAGGAAGCAGTGTATACCGATAGTTATCCTCCTTCTTGCAAAACCCATATCAGGTTTCCTGCCAGAGGAAGCATGTCTGAAGTGAAAATAATATGGTATGATGGTGGCATCAAACCGGAAAGGCCGGAAGAACTATTGCCGGATGAACCAATGGGTGAATTAGATGGAGGCATTATCTTCGAAGGTAGCAATGGCAAATTGATGGCCGGACTTTTTGGAAGAGGCGCAACATTACTACCAACAAAAAGAATGAAAGAAACAAATTTACCAAAGTCGAATTTTCCTTTTGTTGAGGGAAGCTCAGAAGGTCACCAGCAGCAGTGGGTGAAGGCCTGCAAAAAAGGTTATGGAACATATACAAGTTCTTCATTTGATATTGCCGGACCGCTTACCGAAACGGTGCTGATGGGTAACCTGGCAGTTCGCAGTTACAACTACTCTGAAAAAAATGATAAAGGCCAGCTTGTTTATCCCGGACGAAAAAAATTAATATGGGATGGGGCAAACATGAAGATCAGCAATTTTGAGCCGGCAAATCAATTTGTTAAAAGAGAATACAGGGGCAGCTATAAACTTGACATATCATAACATGATTTACAAATAGCCTATTTTGCGCTATAAAATTTTAAATGAACAGTGAATCAAGGAATATCTTTACAAGAAATCAGTCCTCATTTTTTCCTGTAATAAATTTTAATCCGAAGAAAGACAAATTACTGCAGCTGGATTTTACAGAAAAGAACACAGAACTTACCAGCGATATTATTGAAAGCACTTCACTGTTCCCGGCATATATAAATAATAGACTCAGGAAAGAACATTGTAACCTGGGTATTGGTGGATACGGGGAACACCGCACTGTTTATAGCCGGAGCCGTGTGTTTGATGCTGCTAATACATGGGATGAGCCCAGGCGATTGCATCTTGGAACAGATATCTGGGGACCTGCCGGTACTGCTGTTTTTGCGCCTGTTGGTGGTATGGTTCATGGCTTCGCGTTTAATGATCAGTTCGGAGATTATGGTGCTACTATGATCCTGCTTCATCAACTCGATGGCTTTCCTTTCTATACTTTATACGGACATATAAGCCTTCGGGATATCGGCATGTTGCGTGAAGGTCAATACATAATAAGGGGAGAAGAAATAGCACATTTCGGTGAACCTCATGAGAACGGGCACTGGCCCCCGCACCTGCATTTTCAGATCATATTCGATATCGGAGTAAATGAAGGAGATTATCCCGGTGTTTGTAAGTTCTCTGAAAAAGAAAAGTATATGAATAATTGTCCCGATCCGGATTTGATACTTCAGATGAACCGGTATATTAGCAAGGTATGAGGTATGAGGGTACGCTTTGATAAATTTGGTGCAAATAAATGACCGGTTCTTTAAAATTTTTGAACGACTTCCGAAGTCTCAAATTTCACCAGCTTTCACCACAAACGCAGACTTCGAAAGTCTCGAATAAGACATCTTTAAAATGGACGAAATTTTAAAACATAAGAAGCAGCGTATCACTAAAAGAGAGTTCGACCCAGGTTATTCCTTTTATCTATAAAAAATTCGTCACCATTTCCTTCCATTCCTGGTCTAAAGAATAAACTGGCATTGGTTTACCTGCTTTGCGGTACCAATAGCCTGCGTTGCCGGTGTCTCCTTCTTTCCGGTGCAGGTAAGCATGAAGCCATGATCCATCTTTATCATTAATATCCTGAGCTATTTCATGAGATTTATTCCAGTCATTTTTTTCGTCGTACCATAAAGCTTTCAGGTAAACAGATATGTTTTCAGGTGGAGTTCCTGAAGTTAAAGATGAGTTGAATTCTTCGTAAGTCATAGGAGTAAAATTAAGAATTCAAACGGTAATTAATTCAGCTATAAAACTTAAAGCAATTATTAAACGTTAATGCTGGCCAGCAAACTACTTATTTCCCTTTGTATTGAAAACGTATGATCCTTTGCATACCAACTGTGAATGGCTTCTTTAATGTCATCATACGGCAATCCCTCCTGTTTCATTTTATCAAACTTCATTTGCACTTCGGCCGGTCTTGGTCCCCAATTAAACAATTCTTTATTATTAGAGGTGTTGTAAACAATAAGTTTTGGAATGCTTCTGCTTACACCATTGCTAAGGTATTTATCCATGAGATCAGGGTTTTCATCTCTTAAAAGAAATAATAGTTGTATGTTATTATTTAAAACCGCCATGGCATTCAATACCGGAATTATCTGAGCCGCATCGCCACACCAGCCTTCAGTAAGCACCAGCCATTTTTGAGAAGTTGTTATGCTTTCAACAATAGTTTTAATTTCAGGTAAGATCTGTATAGTTTTTTCAATCCGATGCATACGATACATGTTGAGTTTAGTATATGCTATCAGCGCTTCAGATTGCACAGGACCTGTTACTTTATTTGCCGCCAGCAAACCGGTCACCAGGTTTTTATAGTTTTCATAGGCAATCCCTTTCAGCTCATATCTTTTATCTATTAACTTATTTATCTTGGTTAACTCTTCCATTTTATAAAATTATTTTTTTCATCTTATAGTTGATGACAAAGTATACAATGGTTAATGGTTAATAGTTAATGGTTAATGGTTAATGGTTAATGGTTAATGGTTAATGGTTAATGGTTAATGGTTAATGGTTAATGGTTAATGGTTAATGGTTAATGGTTAATGGTTAATGGTTAAGACAAGTCAAAATTAATAAAGCTGCATAAACACAGAAATCTTTCCGTTAACAATTAATCATTAACCATTAATTTATCAGTTATCTTATTCAATGCCCGGGTCAACTTCTCGCTGTTATCTTTGCCAAGTATACTGCAATAATTTTCTAAAAACTTATCACTGCATTTTTTTAACTGAGGCTGTAAGCTATGTGCTTTAGATGTTGGGAATACATTTATAGTTTTGCCTTCAGCAGTGCGCTTTACAAGTTTTTTTGTTTCCAGTTTATCCAATAACCTGGTTATTGTGGAAGCAGTGAGCAATAATTCATTTACCAGTGCACCCGGATAAATGCCGGGTTCGTCAAGAATCATCATTAACAAGTAAGCATGGCTAGGAGACAGATCAACACTTTTCCAGGAATTAGTTGCCAGCTTTTCAATCTTCCTTGCTAAAGCGTTGGAAGAAAAATATACACATTTGGAATATCGGCTGTTACTCGCTTTCATCATTTAAAATATAAAGCTATTCATTTATTTGTATATACAAATAAAGTTTATTTTATTATGCACATTAAATTCCTAAATATGGTTTTATGATTTGCTACCAGCAGCAGCTATAAGAAGGGAACCTATCACACATTGATCTACTGATGGCTGATAGCTTATAGCGGTATTAATGATGCTTTGGAAAGGGTTCAAAACTCTCAATACAAATTCCTAATTTTACCTGATGTCCAACACTAATTTAAATACCGGTAAAGATCTATTGACACCTGCGGAGAAAGAATTTGAAAATAATATCCGTCCGGCTATCATTGAGGAGTTTTCGGGACAGGCCCAGATAATAGAGAATTTAAAGATATTTATTAAAGCTGCCAAGCTTCGTGGTGAGGCTTTGGATCATATCCTCTTTCACGGCCCGCCAGGACTGGGTAAAACCACGCTTTCACGTATTGTTGCCAATGAATTAGGTGTTAAGATCCGCGAAACCTCCGGGCCTGTAATTGAAAAGCCCGGAGACCTTGCCGGTCTGTTAACCAACCTGGAAAAGCATGATGTTTTATTTATAGATGAGATACACCGCTTAAGCAATGTTGTGGAAGAATATTTATATGCTGCAATGGAAGATTTCCGTATCGATATAATGATTGATACAGGCCCTAACGCAAGAAGCATTCAGATTAACATCGAACCTTTTACTTTAGTAGGTGCTACTACAAGAAGCGGACTGCTTACAGCACCATTATTGTCGCGTTTTGGCATTAAGTCAAGATTGGAATATTATGACGCGGCAACGCTCCAAAAAATCATTATCCGGGCGGCTGCCATTCTTAATACTACTATTACCTCAGATGCATCTCATGAAATCTCCAGGCGGAGCCGTGGTACACCACGTATTGCCAATGGGTTACTTCGAAGAGTCAGGGATTTTGCACAGGTTCTTGGAAATGGTGTTGTTGACCTGGGTATCACTCAATATGCTCTAAAGGCATTAAATGTTGATGAGCATGGGCTGGATGAAATGGATAACAGGATTCTTTTAACGATCATTGAAAAATTTAAAGGAGGTCCGGTAGGTATAACAACCATCGCTACTGCCGTAGGCGAAGAAACTGGTACGCTGGAAGAAGTATACGAACCGTTTTTAATACAGGAAGGTTTTATGATGCGCACTCCCCGGGGAAGAGAAGTAACTGCCAAAGCGTATGAACATCTGGGTAAGAAGCCGTTTACAAAAGATGGGACACAATTTTTATTTTAAAGAAAAGCCTTACAGCGTTACACTATAAGGCCTTCTATTAAAATAATTATGTTTAATTAAACTGTAGTGGGTACTACTAACCTGAATCCATTTCCGTGAATGTTCACAATTTCGATGTTAGTATCATCTCTTAAATACTTACGAAGTTTGGCAATATACACATCCATACTGCGTCCGTTGAAATACGTATCGCTTCCCCATATTTTCTTTAGAGCCTGTTCACGTGGCAGCAGGTCATTTTTATGTTCTGACAGCATCTTTAATAATTCATTTTCTTTAGGAGACAAAGTTTGAGTCTGGCCACTATGACTTAATTCTCTAAGCTTGGGATTAAAATGATATGTGCTTAGATCATATTCTAAATTGGTGCTTTCACGGTTCTGTTCTTCATTGCGTTTTAGTATAGCCTTAATCTTTAGTAACAGCACTTCGCTGTCAAAGGGTTTTGTTATGTAATCATCGGCTCCTAATTTATAACCCTGTATAATATCTTCTTTCATTGTTTTAGCGCTCAGAAAGAATAAGGGTATATCAGGATCAACATCACGGATTTCTTCGGCAACAGTAAAGCCATCCATATTAGGCATCATTACATCCAGCAGGCATAAGTCAAATTTTTCTCTCTGAAAAGCTGCCAACCCTAACCGGCCATCTCTTTCAAGCACTACATCATAATCGTTCAACTCCAGATAATTCTTTAATACAGAACCTAAATTGGTATCATCCTCGCATAATAAAATTTTTCCTTTTGTTCCTTCCATGATTAGTTATTTATTTCAAAATAAAGTTAAAACATTCAGCTTGTATATCAATAGAGAATAAGATTTTGTTAAAGTGCCTGTCTATAATGTCTTTAAAGGAACACAACTATTTTTACAACTGTCAGGTAGGCATTTCTTAATTTTGAGTTATAAGAGATTAATATGGCATTGAAAGTAACATTAGAAAATAAGTTAAAGAAGCTGATCATAATTGGAGATCGTGTGTTAATCAGGCCGGTTAAACCGGATGAGCGTACCGGAAGTGGATTGTATCTTCCTCCTGGTGTTCAGGAAAAGGAAAAAGTGCACCAGGGTTATGTAATGAAAGCCGGCCCCGGGTATGCTATTCCTATACCCGGAGAAGATGAACCCTGGAAAAATGAAGATGATAAAATTAAGTATATACCCTTACAAGCCAGGGTTGGCGACCTTGCTATATTTTTATCAAGTGGCGCTACAGAGGTAATGCATTCAGGTGAAAGATATTTAATAGTGCCGCAGAGTTCTATTTTGATGTTGGAGAGGGAGGATGATTAAAGTCAACCTGTGAGGTTTCTAAAAACCTCACAGGTTTTGAATGAGGACTCTCACTAAATTTTTCACATTTCAATTACATATCAAAAAAAGTTGTTTGCTAATTATAAAAAAGTAAAGAGACCTCATTTCAAACCTGTGAGGTTTTTAGAAACCTCACAGGTTGACCTTATTTAGAACTCAATATCTTTTAAGTAATCAACAGAAAGATTTTGATTTCCTTCATGAAATGTTATGTACACTTCCCGGTTACCAAACCATTCTAAAACTTCCTCCCTAAGTAAAAGTGTTGGCTTCTTAGATAAAATTGATTAGTACGAACAATAGGGATAATCTCTGAAATCTGTAACAATGCCATGTTTCTGTGAATTATAATGAATATACCAGATAATTTGAGTGAAATAATCGTCAGAAGAAATCATCTTTCTGCCAAATCTTTCCTGAAGTAAGCTGCCAGTACGGTTGTAAGCATTATTAATACTTTTAGAGTAAGCGTTGAAAAAATTAGCGAATGATTGTTGAATTTTTTTAGACTGTTTATCATCATCTTCATTTACTTCTTTGGTACGTACTAAGAAATGAAAATGATTAGGTTGTAAACTATATACAAGACTATCAGCAATGGGGTTTACATGCTTTTTCCACAGGTATAAAAAATGATTGTAATTTTTAGATTCTTTAAAAATTGTTTCCTTGTTATTACCCCGGTTATATATGTGGTATATGTTATTAGGTAGTAAAGGATCTTTATACATATTAATTCATTTAAACAGAAATTCAAATTAACAAAGTGATTTCGCAAAAACAGCGTTCAATAACCCTATTTGTTATTTCCCCTCAATCACTTACCTTCCCTTTTCAATCACAACTATGCCCGACAACGAAAAATTTATTCAAACTATTAAAGACGGTTACTCCTTTAAAGGCGAGGCTCCGATAATAGGTGTGGCTATACTTGAAGGAGAAGCAATAACCGGCGCTAATATTCTGTTGCCCTTAAAAACGATGAACCGTCATGGTTTGATAGCAGGCGCTACCGGTACGGGTAAAACAAAAACTTTACAGTTAATTAGCGAATGCCTCAGCGATGCCAGTGTGCCGGTATTATTGATGGACATCAAAGGAGATCTCAGCGGGATAGCAGAACCTGGTGAAATCAATGAAAAAATCACCGACCGTTATAAAAAAATCGGGATGGAATTCAAGCCTTCCTCATTTCCCGTAGAACTCATGACACTCAGCCAGCAAAAAGGAGTTCGCCTAAGGGCTACCGTTAGTGAATTCGGACCGGTATTGCTTAGTAAGATCTTAGGGCTTAATGATACCCAGGGAGGTCTGGTAGCCATGATATTTAAATACTGCGATGATAATAAGCTTCCATTGCTGGACCTAAAAGATTTTATAAAGGTTCTTCAATTTGTTTCCGATGAGGGAAAAGCGGAATTGGAAAAAAGTTACGGAAAAATATCAACTACATCAACAGGAACAATTCTTCGTAAGGTAGTAGAACTGCAGCAGCAAGGCGCGGACGTATTTTTTGGAGAGAAAAGTTTTGAAGTAGATGACCTCATGCGCATCAGTAACGACGGCAGGGGAGTAATCAGTATTTTACGTGTGACCGATCTGCAGGACCGGCCAAAGCTATTCTCCACTTTTATGTTGCAGTTACTCGCCGAATTATATGCAAGCAGTCCTGAAGAAGGTGACCTGGATAAACCAAAGCTTGTTTTGTTTATAGATGAAGCCCACCTTGTTTTTCAAGAGGCAAGCACCGCCCTGCTTCAGCAGATAGAAACAATCATAAAATTAATCCGGTCAAAGGGTATAGGAATATTCTTCATCACACAAAATCCTATGGACATTCCTGACGGTGTTTTAGGACAACTAGGAATGAAAATTCAGCATGCTTTACGCGCTTTTACAGCGGCAGACAGAAAAGTTATAAAACAAACGGCTGAAAATTATCCTGATTCAAAATTTTATAAAACAAATGAGCTGATTACACAAATGGGTATCGGTGAAGCAATGGTTACTTTCCTTAACGAAAAGGGTATTCCTACGCCTCTGGCACATGTGCTACTATGTACACCCCGCAGCCGGATGGATGTTTTGAGTGATATAGAGATTGATACTTTAACATCTCAATCAAAGCTCTTAACTAAATACAATCAAACCATCGATAGCGAAAGTGCATACGAAATATTAAATGATAAATTGGCAGAAGCAGCTGAAAGATCTTCATCATCAACATCTGTTTCAAGAAAACCGGAAAAATCAACTCTTGAGCAGGTACTCGATAACTCTGTAGTTAAACAGGTGGGAAGAACAGCTGCAAGTATTATAACAAGAAGTTTGTTGGGAGCCCTTGGGCTAGGAGGAAGGAGCAGGAGGAAGTATTAAACCTATAAGGTTTTTAAAACCTTATAAGTTTAAAAGCAAGGTCTTTCATAGCTCATCTATCCTCCCACCTTCCTTACCATCCCCGATTCATTGACTTCTATCTTCTTTTCTGCCTGCAGAAATTCAATCACCCTCCACAGCTTTTCCTTCTTAATGCTATTTAAATTTTGAATAAGATCGCGTGCATGAACAGGCTGATCAATAGATGAAAGGATACGCATTTCTATAATGCAAAATTCATCAGCAGAGATCACCAACTTTTGTTTTTTTAAACAGTTATCGCAAATTCCACAAGCCTTCATATCATCATCACCAAAATAATTACCGGTAAGCTGACTCCTGCATACCAGGCTGTGTGTATAATCAATCATTGATTCAACACGCTTTTTGTAATGTTGCCTGCGTTCATTATAGTGACGCATGTTAATATGAAGATCCTCAGCCTTTACCCTGTTTTGAATAAAATATAATTGTGGGGTATCTTTTTGTAAAGTGTATGATAATATGCTGAATGAATGTAGTTGCTGCAGGTATTGAATAACTTCTTTTACATCCATTTTTAACAGGTAGGCCAATGATTTTTCATTGATGTTGACTTCCTGATCATAAATTCCTTCATAAGATCGCAGCAATACTTTTATAACAGGTTCAAGTGCAGGATGGGAAGCCTCAAATTCATAAAGAACTTCTTTGTTACAGGTAAATATTAATCTTGATGAAAGAAAGATCTGTTCATTAAAAGCAATGTGATTTTCATGTTCCAAAACTTTTAAAGTATTTATTACCAGATGTGATGCCAGCTGAAATTTATGAAGAAAGTCTGCAAGCGGAAAGTCGTAATAATTACCGGCACCCATCCCATTTGGTATTTGAAGGTAGTTAACAATTGCCTGGTAAACGAACCGTATATCTTTCAATGGTGGAAAACGAAGGATTACCTGCTGTCTTAACTCTTCCAGGTCCTTATCCTGGTATAATAGAACTGCATATGATTTTTTGCTATCCCTTCCAGCGCGGCCAGCTTCCTGGTAATAATTTTCAAGGCAATCAGGTGAATCAAAATGGATAACGGTTCTAACACCTGGCTTATCAATGCCCATTCCAAAAGCATTGGTACTTACAATTGTTCTGGTTTTATCATTGATCCAGTTTTCCTGCTTTTGATTTCTTTCTTCAGATAAAAGTCCTGCATGATAATAATCTGCATTGATATTATATGTCTGTAATTGCTCTGCAATTTCTTTGGTTCTCTTCCTGCTTTTACAGTAAACAATGCTGCTGCCCGGAACGTTGGTTAGTACTTCCACGAGTTTACTGATTTTTGAATCGGCACGGAAGACGCTATACGACAGGTTGGGTCTTTCAAATGATTGCCTGAAAATTATATGAGCTTTAAACTGCAGTTTCTCGCAAATATCTATTTGCACAATAGGTGTTGCCGATGCTGTTAGCGCCAGCACCGGTATTTTTGGTAGTTGTTCACGAAGGGCTGCAATGCGCAGGTATGTCGGACGAAAATCATATCCCCATTGAGAGATGCAATGTGCTTCATCAACCGCAACAAGGCTAACATCTAATGCAGGTAAATATTCAAGAAACAATTTTGTTTCCAGCCTTTCCGGCGATACATACAGGAACTTACAATTACTACCTGATGCTGTTTTAAGTGTATGAATAACTTCTTTCCTGCTCATGCCGGAGTAAATAGCAAAAGCGGTAATACTTTTTTTGCGAAGATGTTCAACCTGATCCTTCATTAAAGCAATAAGCGGACTTACCACTAAACATAAACCATCTGTCATGATCGCCGGCACCTGAAAGCAAACAGATTTTCCACCGCCGGTTGGTAATAGCGCCAGCACATCTTTTCCATTCAATACGGCATTGATAATTTTTTCCTGCAATGGCCTGAAAGATTCATAGCCCCAGTATTGCTTTAATATGGAATGAATGGATGGCATTAATAACCTTGAATTAACTTGAAATTTGCTATCAGCCGTCAGCGGTCAGCTATCAGGAGATCAATTTGTGGTACGTTTCCTCCTGATAGCTGACCGCTGACGGCTGATAGCTTTCTACACAACTTTCTTAACATACAATCTTACAGAATTCACTGCAAGTACCACATCACTCAAACCCATCACCAGTGCGGCAATGGCGGGCGACAACAATCCAAAGGCTGCTACGGGAATCGCAACAATATTGTATGCAAATGCCCAGAAAAGATTTTGCTTAATTGTAATGAATGTATGCTTACCTAAGCCAAGTGATGTTGGAAGATTTTTTAAGCCATGATTCATTAATACCACGTCAGCAGTTTGCATGGCTACTTGTGAAGCTTCACTTAAAGAGATACCAATAGTAGCCTTTGCCAATGCAGGCGCATCATTTATACCATCACCGATCATTGCAGTAGGAGCTTTCGCTGTTAATTGCGAAACAACATCAAGCTTCTGTTGCGGTGTTTGCTCAGCAATCACTTCATCAATTCCTAATTTTTCTGCAATCGATTTGCATTTGGATAACCGGTCTCCACTTAACAAAAAAGTTTTTACTCCTTTGTTTTTTAAATAGCTTACCACATTTGCAGCTTCTGGTCGTACTTCATCCTGCACATCAATCCAGCCCAGCAACTCATTATTTTTCGAGATATAAATATTATGAACATCATCCTCTGTTAATGCAGGAATAATCTTATAAGATCCTGCCAGGTATACATCGCCATTCTTTGCTTCCGCCCTCATGCCAAGCCCTTTTATTTCTTCCACTTTCGACCATTGAACAGGGTTTTTAATTTTCCATTCTTTGCTTATCGATTTGGCAACAGGGTGATTAGAAAATTTTTCAAGTGAATAAGCAATGCGCTTGAATTCATCTTTCGGGATTACAGTAAAACTAAAATCCCGCACCTTGAAATCGCCTGTAGTAAGCGTGCCTGTTTTATCAAAAACAACCTGTTTGATTTCTTTGAATGCTTCGAGGCTTTTTGCATTTCTAAACAAGATGCCGTTCCTTGCAGCACGTCCTAGTCCTACTGCAATAGCAGCCGGTGTAGCCAGCCCCATAGCACAGGGACATGCAATTACCAGCACTGCAATGCTTCGCATTAAAGCGGAGGTAACATCATGTAGTATTAAAAAGTTTGCAATAAAAGTTATCACTGCAATTGCAAGTACCGCCGGTACAAATATGCCACTGATCTTATCTGCTAATAATTGCACGGGTGGCTTATCGCCCTGCGCTTTTTTAACAAGATTAATAATGTTTGATAAAACAGAATCATTGGCCAGAGCTGTAACCTGCGCTTTTACAGTGCCATCTGCAAGTATGCTTCCGCCAATAAGGTTCTCTTTGGCATGTTTTTCAACAGGTAAGCTTTCTCCTGTAATAATGGCTTCATTAACGCTGGCATCTCCCCATAAGATCTTACTATCGGCAGGAACCTGTTCACCGGATTTAATCAATATCAGGTCGCCTGGTTTTAATTGTGAGTTATCTATAGGAAAGATTACTTCCTGATGCTGATCATCAAAGGCAATCATGTTTGCCATTACTTTTTGTGATTTGACTAAACGGTTCAACGCTCGCTGCGTACTGTTAACAGAAGCGTCTTCCATATAGTTTCCTAAAAAAACCAGTGTGATGATAGTGGCCGCGGTTTCATAAAATAAATAACCTTCTCCAAGAGATAACATAGTTCCTATTAAACTATAAACAAAAGCTGCGGTTGCGCCTAAAGCCACCAGCACATTCATATTGGGAAAACCATTGGCTAAGCTTTTTACGGCGCTCTTTCCAAAAAAATTCATCCCGGTAATATAAACCGGTAAACATAAAGCAAACTGAAACCAGGGATTCATAAGCAATTCAAAATGAATTATGCCATGCAGCATGTGTAGCATCAGCACTAATGTAAATGGCAGGCAGATCAGGAAATACCTTAAGAATTTATTAATTGGCTTTTTACCCGTTGCGGCAGGAGCAGTAACATCGGTTAAAACTTTATAGCCAAGGCTTTCAATACCTTTTGCGATCTTATCTTCTTTTTTATCCGTCTCTGCGGTTTCAAAACTCACATCGCCATCAATAGGATTTACTTTAACATTATTTAATCCCTGCTGTTGCAGGTATTGGGAAATGGTTAATGCGCAATTGGAGCATGTCATTCCTTCTACTTTCCAGGTCACTGTTTCCATACTTGTTCAATATTTATCTGGTTGCAAAGTTACAACAGCCTGTTGCGGTGGAAATATTAAAATTGGATTATTATATACACCTTGTTGCAAGTTTTTTGTTACGAAGGCGGAAATGCACGAAATAATGCTAGGCTGGGCTATACAATAAGGATTTCTATATATTATTAAGATGGTACTTAATTTACTTAAGTGGTCCTGATTATTGTGTGGTTATATGAGGTTGATTAAAACGATGAACACGAACGTTCCCACTATTTTTCACCTTCCAAATATCATGTTTTTTCTGCAGGTCAAGCCAGAATTCAGCACTTACACCAAAACCCTGCTCAAGCCGCACAGCCATTTCCGCAGTAATAGAAGAGATTTCATTGATTATTTCAGAAAGCTGCTTACGGCTTATTTTAAGTCCTGCTGCGGCTTTAGTTATAGATAAATCCATTTCTTTTAAAATGTCTTCCCGAAGTATTGCACCAGGGTGAACAGGTTTCATTTTTCTTTTCATTGTTTGCTCCATTTAGTGATAGTCCATATAATCACATCATATACATTCTCATTTTCAAACCGGAAATTAATCCGGTAATTGCCTGTTACTGTAATTGAACAAAATCCTTTTAAGTCACCACTCAAAGAGTGTAATTTATAACCAGGTATGGCACGCAGAGGATCTAAAGTTTTGCAGAATCCAAAGCATCCAGAATACGCATGATTTTATCAACTTGCTCCGAGGGCAGCTTTGATGAGTCGTCTTTTTCCCAAAGCCGTTTTAGACCCTTGTGTGCCATCAATTCAATCATAGAACAAATGTAGACTGTAACCTGTAAGGTTACAAGTGTTTTCTTTAGTAAGGCAATAAAATAATCAGAGGCAGTTTTGACTTTACTGGAAAATAAAAATTAATTGCATTTTACCTTGCATTACTTCATAAAGGAAATTACTTATTACAGTGCAAAATCGGCTCTTGTATTTGCCTGGGGCTGGATGCGCTGTTGACACCCGGCCTTATTTTCGGCAAGGGCTTTTAAATTGTTCTTTTTCTTTCTTAGTGCTTCTTCATGCTTCGTTTCTTCGTGGCTTATCTTTAACAAATGGAAATCACTTTCACCTTACAAAACATTCAAACAGCTGCAAAAGAATTCTGGAAACAGGTGCCTGAAAAAAAAGTATTTGCTTTTCATGGAGAGATGGGAGCGGGTAAAACAACTTTCATTCATGCTTTATGCATTGAAAAACAGGTAACAGATACCGTAGGAAGTCCGACATTCTCCATCATTAATGAATATAAAAGCAATGAAGGAACAATTTATCATATTGATCTATACCGACTCAAAAACGGGCAGGAAGCTATGCAGGCCGGTATTGAAGACTGCCTGTATTCCGGTGACACGTGTTTGGTAGAATGGCCTGAAAGAGCAGCAACTGCTTTTCCTGATGATACAGTACATATTTATTTGAATGTTATTAACGAAGAAACGCGCAACCTCAGGATAAAAGATAATTGATTATATTTGGCAGCATTGTAACAATACTGCTTTGCGGTGCCTTTCATCCCGGTAATTACCGGGTTATACAATATAATATGTAAATCAGTACTGTTGTAATCAAAAACTTATTATTTAAAATAATAACAAGGAAAGGATAACAGTAAATCCAATAAAATGTCGCAAACCAAACCTCTTATAAGCACTTCTTTTAGCTATGAAACTTTAGAAGAGACCCTGGACGTGAAACCACTAGGGGAACAGTTGCATATTGGAATTCCTAAAGAAACAGCTTTCCAGGAGAATAGGATCGCGCTAACTCCTGATGCAGTAGGTGTTCTGGTAAGTAATGGTCACCAGGTTGTTATTGAACATAATGCCGGGGAGGCAGCACATTATCACGATAAAGATTATAGTGAGGCTGGCGCTAAAATAGTTTTTGAAAAAGCCGAAGTGTTTAAAGCGCCGTTATTAGTAAAAAGCGCTCCCGTGGTGGAAGAAGACCTTAAATTTTTACAACAAAACCAGTTACTGGTTTCTCCCATTCATTTGTCTGCTATGAAAGCGGAATTTTTGGAGAAAATGATGGAGAAGAAAATTACTGCTTTTTCATTTGAAAATTTAAAAGATGATAGTGGCACTTACCCTATTGTAAGAAGCATGAGTGAAATTGCCGGCAGTGCTGTTATGCTTATAGCCGCCCAATACCTAAGCTCGGCAAATCATGGAAAAGGGGTTTTATTAGGGGGAATTTCCGGAATACCTCCTACCAAAGTAATTATTCTCGGTGCTGGTATAGTAGGGGAATTTGCTGCAAGGGCAGCTTTGGCGCTTGGCGCATCTGTAAAAATTTTTGATAACAGCGTATATCGTTTAAAGCGTCTGCAAAACAACATTGGTCATCGTTTATGGACCTCTGTTATCGAACCTAAAATACTGGCAAAGCAATTAAAAACATGTGAAGTAGCAGTAGGAGCCTTATCTTCAGAATCGGGCCGTACTCCGATCGTTGTTACGGAGGACATGGTAAGTAACATGCGCACAGGGAGTGTGATCATTGACGTTAGTATCGACCGGGGCGGGTGTTTCGAAACTTCAGAAATCACTACCCATGAACATCCTGTCTTTCTTAAGTATGGGGTTATACATTATGGTGTGCCCAATATCCCATCAGGTTTTGCAAGAACGGCTTCTCAGGCCATCAGCAGTGTATTAATGCCTTTGTTACTGGAAGCTTCAGAAGAGGGTGGTTTCGAAAATCTTATCTGGCACCAGCTGCATCTGCGCAGCAGCATATATTTATTCAAAGGATCCTTAACCGATTTTCACCTGAGTGAGCGTTTTGATTTAAAATTTACAGACTTAAATCTGCTTATTGCAAGTCAACGTTGATATAATAAATTCGTAATTGTTTACTCCAAAAGATTAAGTTATTGTACAAATAAAAGCAATCCAATAAACCACGGAGACAGGGAGACACGGTGAAACACAATATAATTACCCTAATAAAACCGTGTTCCTTTGTGTCTCCCTGCCTCGGTGGTTCCGTTATTTACTACTACGAAGGGTCTGCCATCCTGCCTTGCTTCACTGCAAACAATAAAGGAATATTAACCTTAGCACTAAAATTTCTTCCCATGTTAAAAACTCCCATCCTGCCGGTGATTGGATTTTCAGCAGTATATTTTAAACGGCTTAGATTACTCTGGTAAGCTACATCCAATATATTTTTGGCAGCAAGATAAACACTGAGTAATGTTTTGCCTTTACTGGTTATATCTGCCCCTAATCCTGCATTAAACAATGTATATCCGGGAGTATTAGTTTCAGTATTATATCCCGTGAATGGATGATTTTGTGCAAATGTGTTATCAGCCTCAATCATTACATAAGCATTACGAAACAAATTTCCTTTTTTCGAAAAATCACCCCTTACCTGGCTTATCAGCCTGCCGGCAGGAATAAAAGGCAGGTTATTACTTCCATCCTGTGCTTCACTCAATGTGCCGCGCACATAAGAAAAAGTATTTTCAATATGGAGCCAATCCAGAGGATGCGGATGGATATCCAGATTGAATTCAGCTCCATAAAGCCTTGCATTATTCTGATCAAATCTAAAGGCCAGGTTATCATGACCGTTAATGTTTATTATAGAATCGCTTCCATTTACAGAGGATAACTTACGGTAATAGATAAAATTCTTAATACTGTTATAAAATATATTAGCTGAAAAAGAAATGTGTTCCGTAATTATATCAACTCCTGCATCTGCCTGCAAACTTGTTTCTGATTTAAGATCTCTTTCGCCATACTCATAACGATTGGTTCCTCCATGAGCCCCATTACTTGCAAGCTCCGGAATGCTTGGTGCACGAAAACCACGAGCTACATTTAATTTTAATGTAACCGCCTTACTTGTTTCATAACTGAAGCCTGCGCTGCCTGAAAGATTGGTAAAATCCTTCCTGAACTTTTGGAACTTGATATTACTTCCTGTCAGCAGTTCCTTTGAATGCAATGTTCTGTTATCTATTCGAAGTCCGCCACTTACAGTTAACTTATCAAAACTTTTTTTAGAATAAATAAATCCGCCTGCATCAAAAAGGTTGTAAGCGGGTATCAGCGCTTCAATGCCTTTATTGGTATTATTTTGCTGCATGCCATTTACACCTATAGTATTCTCCCAATTATTATTATGTGGAAAATGATACTGAAGGTTGTAATTGATGGTCTTCAAATCAAAATATAAATTTTTTTCCTCAGGTTCAAGAACGTTCCCAAATTCCTGGCGCTGGTTTCGTTGGAACCCAAGATTAAGTGTCAGCCTTCCGTTTCCTGCCCTGAAGCTATTGTCCGTACTTATCTTGAAGTGTTGAATGTGTTGTTTAGGTACGAAAAGATCCCTTGATTTAAAATCATCACCACCTGCAATTATTTCTTTTTCTAGTCCGCTTGCATTTACCAGCTTTATAAATTTACCGGTGATGCTATCCCTGTCTCCTTCTGTTAAGCCAAGGCTTTGGTCAAAATTACTTATTAATAAATGGCTATAACCCCAGCTTTTATTCAATCCAACATATCCGCCAAAATTTCTTTCGTTAAATTTAGAGTTAAATACCCTGCCGTCGTATTTATTTGTATAATCATAAGCAGACTTATGCGACCCATATATGTTCCAGTTAAATCCATTAATATTACCTGCAATATTTCCATTCAATCCAAGCATGCCATTATTTGTTTGGTAGTTACTTAGAATATTTGCTTTGATGGTTCCGTCTGCTATAGGAACATTGGTAAGAATATTTATCACACCTGCAAGTGCATCACTGCCATACATAATGGAAGCAGGACCTTTTAAAACCTCAACTTTATTTACACTATACTCATCTATTTCAATGCCATGCTCATCTCCCCATTGCTGGCCTTCCTGGCGCATGCCATCATTTACTACTACCAACCTGTTGTAACCTAAACCGCGAATAGTAGGCTTTGAAATAGCCGGACCGGTGGAGATCTGGGAAACACCGGGTGTTCTGCTTAATGCATCAATAAGATTGGTGGAAGAAGTTTTTAACAGATCCTGCCGCTTTAAAATATCAACCGGCACAGGGGATTTCCTCACAGAAGTTGCAGTGGAAACGCCGGTTACCGTTACTGCTTCGTTTTCTACCACTGAGGGATTTAAAGTAAAATTCCTTTGTACTTCGCCTTTTAAATCGATGTGGTCAATAACAGAAGTATATCCCAGGAAAGAAACCTCAACCAAATACCTTCCGGAAGGGAGGTTTTGTATTTTATATTGTCCCTTATCGTTGGAAACTGATCCGCTTTTAATGTCGGAAAAATAAATGGAAGCCCCGGCCAAGGTCTGCCCGGTTTTAATATCTATAATTTTACCTGTTAACGAAACTCTTACATTTTGCCTTTTCGGAGGAGTAGCATTTTCTACGCTTTGAGCATTTACCTGAGCTGTAAATGCTAAAGCAAAAATTATAATAGATGTAAAACAAGAGTTCTGAAATATATATTTTGAAACCATGTTGCAAATATATACAGTTCACACAATCTGATCCAATGATGGGAATATATTTTTATTAATAAGATGTTATTATGGTACTGCCCACCTTATATTGTCGCTTCTGGTATCAGAAGTCAGCTATCAGGAGCAAATACATTACATATTAGCTTTCTGATAGTTGACGGCTGATAGGAATATTTGTAGACTATATAATTGACATATAACTAGACATGCTTAATAAGTAAAACTTATCTAACTTTTAACATAGGTCTTACTTGTTGTAAAGGCCCATTTTGTAAACGCACATAGTATGCACCAGTGGGCAGAGGTCCACTATTAAAATCCAGGTTATAAACTCCGGGAGCGTAGTCTTTATCTGCAAGCAGGCGAATTACTCTTCCGGTTGTATCCATTACCTGTACAAGAACATGCCCGCCTTTGGATTTAAAGGTAATTTTTGTGCTTTCAACAAAGGGGTTTGGATAATTAATGATGAGCTGGTCGCCGGCTGCACGGTTTAGGTCTTCAAGACCAGTAATAGCAAGTACCGCATTGCAGGAAGCGCCCGATATCAATGGCAACGTCTGAGGAGAGGTATAATTGTTCATTATCGGTAACAGGTCATTAGCTTTGACGCAAAACCAATCTGTTAGTAATGAAGAGTAAATGCTTCGGAAATCATATTGCATGGGAACACTGTCATTCACACCCGCATTAGTAGGTATAGCAGGGTTATTTCCTAATACTCCGGACTTTACAGCCTTTCCAAAAACAAATAAGGGCGCCGCTGCACCATGGTCTGTTCCAACATTAGCATTTGACTTGATCCTTCTTCCAAATTCAGAAAATGTCATCCCTACCACCCTGTCTTCCACACCTAATCCTTTTAGATCATCCATAAATGCTTTAATAGCATCAGAAACTCTTTTTAAAAGGCTAGCATGAGTGCCAATTGTAGTGTCCGTAGTTGAAACCTGGGCAGAATGATTATCGAAGCTTCCTGTGCTAACCATATAAACCCGAGTTTTCAATCCTCCTTTAACCAATCGGGCAACAATTTTAAGTTGAGCTGCCAGGTCATTATTTTGCGGATAAGTTCCCTGTGTAGGAACTTTTGCTGCGGCGTTTTTAACCACATCTGAATATTGCGCTGATTGGCGTGCCACTAATCTTACATAGTTTAGTTCTTTACCCCAGGGCGTATTAGGAACCGGATCCTGAACACCACTTAAAAAATTATAAAAAGAAGTTGGATCACTGATACTCATACCCATACTTACCGAAGGCCCTTGCAAAGCTAAAGAGGTCACTGACCCAATCTGGATGGCCAGGGGATCGGGAACGGTGGCATTCGGAAAACCATTTGGGTATTGCGGATATTCTTCGTTGAGGTACCTTCCGGCCCAGCCGCTATCTAATTCAACATTGGACGAAGATGCTGTCATCCAAATATCAGTTGCCCTAAAATGTGAAAAACTGGGAGAAGGATAACCTACAGCCTGAATAATGGATAACTTACCATCATTATAGAGCGACTGTAAGCCGGTCATGGAAGGGTGCAAACCTGTTTTGTCATTGCCATTTAAAGCAAGAATGCTATTTTCCGGAATAGCAATATTGCTTCTAGCATTTAAGTATAAAGAGTAATTTTCTTTGGGGATAACCATATTCAATCCATCGTTACCTCCGGTTAACTGAACTATTACCAGCACATGGTCTGTTTCTGAGGTAGTTCCCATCAATGCCTGAAGTAATGGGGTAGATTGGGTAAATGCTTTAATGGAATATCCTCCAATGACAGAAGGCAAAATAGTTGCAGTTGGAATGCTGCCTTTTAAAAAATCTCTTCTTTTCATTGGTAATATTTTAACATTACAGAGCCTTATGCTAACTCTGATTTTAGATTGGTTACTTTGCTATTATTTGATTCAACAACTTGTATAAAGCCAAAACAGAACAAGATTCAGGACAATTGATACTCCGCAAGCTCCATAAAATACTTATAAAGACTTTGCAGCCTGCTAAGAACCGTTTTATAGGGCATACCTGTAACAACAGGGTTAGCCAGATAGGCAATCCAGGCATCTGTCCAATACTGGTCAGTTATCTGTCCCGTCAATAGAATTTGTTTTTTGATAGAAGCTTTGGATTCATCTGAAATAGGAACTGAAAATATAATATCCAGTGAATCATTGATCAACTTGTTGGGATCACCCGGATTCGGTAAACTCTTTGCAAACAGAACCGGGTCAATTTTGATGGTTAACCCGCTGTTGGTGTATCCTCCTGCAATAAAAAGGTCAGTGAACTTATTTCTTTTAGGCAGCGTATCAGTAGTCAACCAGATTTCATGAAACTGTGGTGACTGGTAATAAGGAGCCCAGCCAGCAACATTAGGCGGATCCCCAGTACTTTGGCCCATTGTGGAAGTATAATTACGAACATATTCAAACATGGCATAAGCAACAGCGTATGTGGTATTTGCGTCCGGAAAGACCATATTAAATTCACGGCACATGGCAATAGTTAAGTCTATCGGGCTTTTAATAAGGCACCCCCTGTTCCTAGCATCAAAGAAATGTTCGCTTTTGAATAATGCTGATAATACCGGAACGACTTCCCAATTATTATCCTGAAAGATTTGAGCTAATGGTAAAATAACATTTGCTTCAGTATCAGCATCAATATCATAATAACAAAACCACCGATATATTTTCTTTACTATATATTTAGAAACCTCTGCTTTTTTATTAAAGATCATTGTCAGCAGATCATCTACTTCCAGGTCACCGGCAGTAGCAGTGTTTCTTGTTGTGATAGTCTTATTATAAAAAGATGAAAATACTTTATTGTTTTTATCATGCCTGTTGTTATCGTAGTAAGAAGCAATAGTACTTGAATTGGTGCGCCATCCCGTTAGTACCCTTGCAGCTGCTTTTACATCATCTTCTGTATAATTTGGTGTATTTTCCTTTCCTATAGTAAACAATTCCTGAAGTTCCCGGCCGTAATTTTCATTTGGTGCTGTAGCTGTATTATTGTTGCCGTTTAAGTAAACAAGCATACCTGGATCAAGAGTAACAGCTTTAACCAATGATTTAAAATTACCTAAACAATTTGTACGAAGTAAATTATGATGTTTGTAAATAAACTGTGAATCTCCAACATCGGCTGTTTCGGTGGAAAAATGATTGTGCCAGAATAAAGTCATCTTTTCCCTGATACTCCTGTCCTGATTAATCATTAGGCCAGTCCACCACTTTTTGAAAGATGCCCTGCGCCTGCTTGTTATAGTACCATCAGTATTAGGATCGTTTACCCAGGTGGTTCCGGGTGCAATACTTGTATCAGGAACTAAAGCACCATTAGGATCATATTCTTTAACCGGAGGAGAAGGTAATGAAGCAGTTGGAAGCAATAACTCGTCAACAATGTCTGACAAAGATTTAGATTTAAAATAATCCATATCAGTTTTTGCAGCACCAAACATAGTTCTCTTTAAAAGATGAACCAGTTCAGCCATCCCGAATGTGCCGGTGTATGGATTCAACCCTGTAACAGATGGTTTAAATACGCTTGATATTGAAGGTTGGGAAACTGCAGGTTTGCGTTTTGCCGTTAAAAACTCTCTTCTGTCCATAAAGTTCTTTTAAGGTAATAACTAAGTATAAACCGGTTTAACGGTAAATATTAACACTTATAGAACAAAAGGTAAACCAAATAGGGCTAACTCTCCTATTAAGTGCATAAATTTTTTAGAACTTACAGTTTTTAGAGTAATAGTACTTCAAAAGAGATAGTTTGAACAATGAAAGGATCAAGTAAGAGTGAAATTGCAAGAACAAACCGGCGAAATTTGTTCCTGCATATTTGTTACTACATCAACGATTAATTAATATTTTCAATAACACCGGCAATTCCTTGTCCGCCACCAACGCAGGCAGTAACCAAGCCATATTTTTTATCAAGTCTTTTCAGGTCATTTATAACCTGAACCGTTAATTTAGTTCCGGTACATCCTAGCGGATGCCCCATGGCAATTGCTCCGCCATTTATATTAACGGTACTGGCATCCAGGCCGGCTTCGCGAATTACTGCAAGCGATTGAGAAGCAAAAGCTTCATTCAATTCCACTAAATTAATTTGAGAAAGATTCATACCTGCCTGTTTTAAGGCTTTTGGAATTGCAGCAACCGGCCCGATGCCCATTATTCTTGGATGTACACCAGCACTTGCACAACTAACCAACCTTGCAATAGGTTTTATTCCGAGTTCATTTATCATACTTTCACTCATAACAATCACAAAAGCTGCTCCATCACTTGTTTGAGACGAGTTACCAGCGGTAACACTGCCACCTTCAGCAAACACCGGCTTCAATCTGGACAATACATCTATGCTGGTATCGCTTCTCGGACCTTCATCTGTATCAACTATAAAAGATTTTTGCTGTTTTTTACCTTTGTCATCAAGGTATATTTCCTTAACAGGGATGGGAAAAATGCCGGATTTAAAATAGCCATTTTTAATGGCATTCATTGCTTTCTGATGGGAATTATAAGAAAATTCATCCTGGGCTTCACGGGAAATTTTATATTCTTTAGCCACTGCTTCCGCGGTTAAACCCATGCCTAAATAATAATCAGGTGTTTCACTTGCCACACTATAGGCCGGCACTGTCTTCCAACCAGCAGTAGGAACCATGCTCATACTTTCTGTTCCCCCGGCAACAATGCATTGTGCCTGTCCGCTACGGATCTTTGCCGTTGCAATTGCAATAGTTTCTAAACCACTTGCGCAATATCGGTTTACAGTCATCCCGGGCACATCTATTCCCAGGGCTCTTACAGATATCATTCTTCCAATCTGTAATCCCTGCTCTGCTTCAGGAACAGCGTTCCCAACAATAAGATCATCTACTCTGGAAGATTCTAACTGAGGAACTGATGCCAGCAACCCTTTTATCACTTCAACCGCAAGGTCATCAGGACGATAAAAACGAAACCCCCCCTTTTTTGCTTTTCCTACTGCAGTTCTAAAGCCTGCAACAATATACGCTTCCTGCATAATCGTAATTTTAAAATTCAATAAGTTGTTTATGCAACCTATGTTTCAAAGTTATGAATTTGATTTTGAAGGAAAATACAATTTTGGAGAAGACATAAGGTATGAGGTATCAGGTATGAGGTATGAGGTATGAGGTATCAGGTATGAGGTATCAGGTATCAGGTAGTAGTATGTGTTTAAAGGCTAAGAATCATATACTTCAAAAAAATTCCCAAACTTCATAACTAAACAATTGTTTTACTACATTAACTCTTTACCTCATACCTCATACCTGATACCTCAAACCTCATACCTCAAACCTCATACCTGAAGACTGAGGGCTATTCTTTATCTTCGCCATCAATGATATATAAAGCTTTAAGAAAAGTACTATTTCTTTTTCCGGCAGAAAGGGTTCACTATTTTTCGATGGATGCACTGAAGCTGATTTGTTCCGTTCCTTTTACAAAAAAATTAGTTTCCGGCATCTGCCAAGTTGAGAATAGTCAGTCACCAAAAGAAATCTTTGGCTTAACATTTAAAAATATTGTAGGCCTTGCAGCCGGATTTGATAAAAATGCCAGATACCTGAATGAATTGGAAACACTAGGTTTCGGACATATTGAAATTGGCACAGTGACACCACAACCTCAAATCGGTAATAGTAGCCCCAGGCTTTTTCGCTTACCAAAAGACAAAGCGCTGATCAACCGTATGGGTTTCAATAATGATGGCGTTAAATTGATCTGCTCAAGGTTAAAAGAATGGAAAGAAAAGGAATCTTTTAACTCAGACCTTAAAAAACCTGCACTCCGCCTTATCATAGGAGGCAACATCGGCAAAAATAAAAGTACTCCTAACGAAGATGCCTGGAAAGATTATGAAACCTGCTTCCGTGAACTTTTCGACTTTGTTGACTATTTTGTTGTAAATGTAAGTTCACCCAATACACCAGGATTGAGAGAACTTCAGGAAAAAAATTTTTTAAAAAAAATTTTATCACACCTGCAAACAATCAATTTGCTGAAGCCAAAGCCAAAACCGCTTTTATTGAAGATTGCACCTGATCTTACTGTCGGACAACTTGATGACGTTATAGACCTTGCGATTGAAATAAAACTGGATGGCATTGTAGCAAGCAATACAACTATTAGCAGGGAACATTTACAAACTGAGCATTCGCGGTTACTTGAAATTGGCATAGGTGGATTAAGCGGAAAGCCCTTACAGAATAAATCCACTGAAATTATCAATTATATTATTAAGAAATCTAATGGCGCTATCCCGGTGATTGCGAGTGGTGGAATTTTTAACGCAACAGACGCAAGACAGAAAATTAATGTCGGCGCATCTTTAATTCAGGTCTGGACCGGCTTTATTTATGAAGGTCCTGCAATTGTTAAAAATATACTTCATGCTTTAACTGCAAAACAATAATGGATCATTTGGCCATTTAAAATAAACGATGTTATTTTTGTCACCACTAAATCACCTGCATGGAATCATTATTTACGACAGAAAACTTTATCAGCTTACTAACACTTGCTTTGTTAGAAATTGTACTGGGAATTGATAATGTAATTTTTGTTTCAATTATTATGGGCCGGTTAGATAAGGCATCCAAACTTAAAGCCAGAAGAATCTGGATGATTGCAGGTATTGCTGTACGTAGTGCCCTTTTAATAGGATTGGGATGGCTGGTTAAGAACGGCAATAAAGAGTTGTTTGAGATATTTGGAAAAGGATTCAACCTCAGAAGCCTGATCATGCTTGCCGGCGGATTCTTCCTGCTGTACAAAACAGTAAAGGAAATTCATGAAAAACTGGAAGGTGAGGAAGCGGATACTACAGGATTTGAGAAAAAAGCGCCTTCAAATTTCGGTTCAGTCATAAGCCAAATCATATTAATAGATATGGTGTTTTCTTTTGATAGTATTATTACTGCCGTAGGCATGGCAAGAAGAATTGAAGTAATGATCGTAGCCGTAATCATTGCAATGATTATTATGTTTCTTTTTTCTGAGAAGATCAGCAATTTTATTCATAAACATCCTACTTTAAAAATGCTTGCTTTATCATTTTTAGTAATGATCGGTTTAGTGTTGATTGTTGAAGGATGGGATGCTGATAAAGCCCACGACCTTCATTTAAAAAATTATGTTTATTTCGCAATGGCCTTTTCTTTTGGTGTTGAGTTGTTGAATATGTGGATGCGGAAAAAAAAGGTGCCGCCTATTGAATTAAGGGAACCTATAATAAAACACCAGATTACGGATACTGAATCTGACAGTGCCAGTTAAAAATAAATCAAAAACAATTTTTTAATAGGGTAGCTGCAACTATACCAGCTGTCTCTGTTCGGAGCCTGGTTTCGCCTAATCCTACAGGAAGAAAATTTTGTTGTAATGCTAGCTCTATTTCATTTTGAGTGAAATCTCCTTCAGGACCGATTAAAATAATCGCATCGGTTTCTTTATTTAAAACATCTTTAAGAGAACGTTTATCACTATCCAGGCAATGTGCGATAAATTTTTGCTTAAAATTAAATCCGCTGATATTTGCAATTAAAGAAATGGGTTCAGACAGCCTGGGTAGCCAAGACTGCTTACTTTGCAACATAGCGCTAACCAGGATGCCTTTCATTCTGTCAAAACGAAAATCATGCTTCTCTGTTCTTTCACAAATAAGCGGAATGATCTCGTTTACACCTATCTCAGTGGCTTTTTCAAGAAACCATTCAAAACGTGAAACATTTTTTATTAAAGAAATGGCAATAATAATGTGGCGTTGGGAAAGTGGCTTATACTCACCTGATAAAATTTTTACTGAAGTGGATTTTTTATGAACCTGTACAATTTCTGCCGTATGTAAATTCCCGTTTCCATTCGTTAACTGTAATCTTTCTCTCACTTCCATCCTCAATACCTGAGCTACATGCCGAGATGTATGTTCATCTAAAATAACCAAAGCATCGCTTCCATTAATTTGCTCAATATAGAAATAAGGAAGTGCCATTTTTATTTCTATCAATTTTTAGATTTAAAAAATTAAAGGCAGATTACCTCATACCTGATAGCTCATACCTAAAAAGGAGTATCATCATCATCAAGCGGTTTCGCATTCATCTTGCTTCCGGCCTGGATATATAATTTAGGTCCATCTGTATCTTCTACCGGCCGCCAGTTACCGCCTGATGGTAAATTACCGGTACCGCTACCATCATCATCTTCAATAAATTTTTGAATATGAAGCAATGCACGAAGCTTGATAGTTTCTAATGATCCGTTGCGATGTTTGGCAATACGCACGTGTGTTTCACCCTTATTACTTTCTCCCATTTCATTGGCTGTGATATCATAATATTCCGGGCGGTATAAAAACATTACCATATCAGCATCCTGTTCAATAGCGCCGGATTCCCGAAGATCACTCAGCTGTGGCATTTTATTTCCTTCTTTTCTTGATTCTACAGCCCTGCTCAGCTGGCTCAATGCAATAATAGGAACCTGAAGCTCTTTTGCCAGACCTTTAAGGTCTCTAGAAATACGGCTGATTTCCTGTTCCCTGTTTCCGTTCCTGTTTTCACCTGTTCCGCTCATTAACTGCAGGTAATCAATGATAATCAATCCAACGTTATGTTTGTTTTTTAACCTGCGGCATTTGGCTCTTAGCTCAAATATGTTTAGAGCAGCAGTGTCATCAATAAATATAGGAGCAGTAGCAAGATGTTGAATGCCTTTAGCATATAATTGTTTCATCTCGTGCTCTTCCAACTTTCCTCTTGAAATTTTTTCGAGCCAAATTTCACTTTCGGCACTGAGTATTCTTTGAACAAGCTGGCCGGCACTCATTTCCAGGCTGAAAAAGCCCACGCCTGTAGGTTTAGTAGGATGTAAAGCAGCGCTGCGGGCAAGGTTAAGTGCAAAGGCAGTTTTACCTACAGAAGGACGTGCCGCAAGGATAATTAAATCGGTTGGTTGCCAGCCGTAAGTTATTTTATCCAGCGTTTTAAAACCGGTAGGAACACCACTGATATCTTCATTTTTTGATCGTAAATCCTCAATACGCTGGATTGTTTTCACTAAAATAGTGTCGATGCTATCAAAATTTTTACGGAGGTGGTTATTCGTTATTTCAAATAATTTAGTTTCTGCATCATCAAGCAGGTCAAATACATCGGTGCTATCTTCATATGCATCTCCAATAATTTCACCGCTGATACGGATAAGTTCCCTTTGAATAAATTTTTGAAGTATAATTCTGGAATGGGCTTCTATATTGGCGGATGAAACAACTGCGTTGGTCAGCTTTGTAACATAATAAGGACCACCGACAATGTCGAGTTCTTCCCTTAACTTCAATTCTTCAACTATGGTTAGAATATCGATAGGCTGGCTTTTCTGCGCCAATCCCTGCATCGCCCTGTAAATACGCTGATGACTTTCTACATAAAAGCATTCCGGTTTTAATATTTCCACTACCGCGTCAAAAGCACCCTTCTCCAACATAATAGCACCAAGAACTGCTTCTTCCAGATCTTTAGCCTGTGGGGGTACTTTACCGTAAACCATAGTGCTCATGTCAAGCGAATTCTTACGGCGGTTTTTTCGATCTTTATTGAGATTAGTTATTTCCATTTCAATTTTAACAATAAATTTATAAAAGCTGGTTCGAGTACTACTGATATTAAGTCATGTTATTAAATTGTTATCATAATATGAACGAAACATGAATTTTTAATCAGGAGGACGAATATAAACAGCTATTCATCTTTAATAAAAACTTTTTCTTACCAATATTTATTACGAAATAGTCAACATAGTTTTCCACATGCATTTAATTGTTTTGAACTATAGCTACTGGCTTGTCCACAATTTAAAATTGTTTTACAATTAAATCCTTTATTAATGCACATTCAAAGTGTATAAAGAATTATACCAGAAAATTTGGCTGTGTTTGCTGAACTACAGGATGGAGGTTGAAGGTTTTTTAACACTGTTCTCCAGCAAATTTATAAACGGAAAGGCGCTGTGATTGCAGGTTTAAAAAAATTTTGTATGGCACAAAAGGATTAAATGTATGATTTTGAATTTTTTTGTATGCTTTATTCAAGCAAAATCAAGATTGTTTCAATAGTTTTCTCATATCTAATACCTCATAGCTGATACCTGCTACCATAACATGTTATTTCGTATTTTCGAGCCCTCAAAAAAGAAAGGAGCATTTGCAATGACCATTAGTTACAATTGGCTAAGTGAATACCTGCCTGTTAAGGTTGAGCCGGAAAGATTGTCTAAGATTCTAACATCAATAGGGCTGGAAGTTGAAAGCATGTCAAAATACGAATCTATTCGCGGTGGACTTAAAGACCTGGTAATTGGTGAAGTAATAGAATGCGAAAAACATCCCAATGCTGATAAATTAAAGCTGACAAAAGTAGATACCGGAAATAAGGAATTGCTTCAGATTGTTTGTGGCGCCAGTAATGTAGCAGTAGGACAGAAAGTTATTGTGGCCCCCGTCGGTGCTACAATTTATCCTGTTAAAGGTCAGGCAATAACCATGAAAGTAGCTAATATACGAAATATTGAAAGCTACGGTATGATTTGCGCAGAAGATGAACTAGGGCTTAGTGAAAACCACGAGGGCATTTTAGTTTTGCCTCCTTCTGCTAAAACAGGAAGTCCGGCCTCTGCTTATTTTCATCCTTATGAAGATATAATATTTGAAATAGGGTTAACACCTAATCGTATGGATGCAATGAGCCATCTTGGTGTTGCCAGGGATGTATGCGCATACCTGACACATCATGATAAAAACTCAGTTAAAGCTAAAACGCCCTTTACTAATACTTTTAAAGCTGACAATAACAGCCATTCCATAACAGTAAGTATTAAAAACAACATAACCTGCCAGCGCTATGCAGGGGTTAGTATCCTAGGAGTAACAATCGCTTTATCACCACAATGGCTCCAGGATAAATTGAAAGCCGTCGGCCTTCGTCCGATCAATAATATTATAGATATTACCAACTATATCTTACATGAAACAGGTCAGCCCTTGCATGCTTTTGATGCAGATGCTATAAAGGGAAAAAAAATTATTGTAAAAACGCTTGATGAAGGTACTCCTTTTGTAACCCTGGATGAGAAGGAGCGGAAATTATCAGAACATGACCTGATGATCTGCAATGAGGAGGAGCCGATGTGTATAGCCGGAGTTTTTGGCGGATTATACAGCGGGGTAAAAGATAGTACTGTAAATATTTTCCTGGAAAGTGCCTGGTTTAAGCCGGACATGATACGCAAAACATCTTTCAGGCACAATTTACGCACAGACGCTGCAAGCCGCTTTGAGAAAGGTGTAGACATCTCAAACACTGTTAATGTTTTAAAGCGGGCAGCACTCTTAATAAAAGAAATTGCCGGAGGTACACTGGCATCTGATATAATTGATGTGTATCCTGAACCCAAACCCAGAACTGAAGTAGTGGTAAGGTATCATTATCTGAAAAAACTCAGTGGCAAAAACTATCATCAGGATGCGATCCGTAAAATACTGGAAGCTTTAGGTTTTGAGATGATCAAAGAAGGTATCGATGAAATGAGGGTAAAAGTTCCTTATAGTAAGACAGATATTTCTTTGGCAGCAGACATAGTAGAAGAAATCCTGCGTATAGACGGATATGATAACATTGAAATCCCCACTTCTATAACTATTTCTCCTTCGGTGGATGATTATTCAAAATCTGCCTACAAGGAAAAGATTTCTAATTATTTAACAGGTGCTGGTTTTCATGAGATAATGACCAATTCCATCACAAACAATAAATATTTTACAGAAGAAGTATTACAGTTTGCTGTAAAGATGGTCAACAGCCTGAGCGCCGATTTGAACATCATGCGTCCTTCTATGTTAGAATCCGGCCTGGTATCGCTGGCATATAACCTCAATCGCCGTAACAACAATCTTTTATTTTTTGAATTCGGAAAAACCTATCGCACTACCGGTATTAGCAAATATGAAGAGCGTGATCATTTGTCTTTATATAGCACAGGCAGTATTCAGGAAACTTCCTGGAGAAGTAAGCTAGTGGTTGCCGATTTCTATTTTATGAAAGGCATCGCTTCCGGCATCCTTAAACTAATGGGCGTTAATGATCCTGACCTGGCATCTATTGATATCAAATCTCTCGAACCCGGAATGAAGGCTTCAGTAAACGGAAGGCAGGTTTTACAAATTGGAACGGTTTCTCAAAAAGTGCTGGAACAATTCGACATTAAACAACCTGTCGTTTTTGCCGATTTTTTCTGGGACACCCTTGCCACTCTTGATCCTTCAAAAAATCTGAGCTTTACTGAATTATCAAAGCAATTACCGGTAAGAAGAGATTTATCAATAGTGGTTTCAAACACGCTGCCTTACGAAACAGTAGAAAAAACTGTGAACAAAATAAAGCTGGCTAAACTACAAAGCATGCAGTTGTTTGACGTGTTTGAAAGTGAAAAGGTAGGTAACGGTAAAAAATCAATGGCTGTAAGTTTTACTTTTTTAGATAAAGAAAAAACGCTGAACGATAAAGAAATTGATGCCATGATGAGCAGCATTATGTCTTCATTTGAAAATGAGCTGCAGGCAGAAATCAGGAAGTGATGACCATAGCAATAGCTATCAGCAAATCCAAACTATGCGTCCAAACTTGAACTTAAATCTTGAACTTTGAACTAACCTGATGTCTGATTTTGATGAACATATCATGCGTATCACCGGTAAACTGCAGCATTTACTTAAAAGATACGCCTTCCTTCAAAAAGAAAATGATAGTCTTAAAAATGAATTAACCGCAATAAAAATCAGAGAAAAGGAAAAAGATGATCAATTGATGTTATTATCATTGCGCATTGATGTACTTAAAGCCTCCAAAGGAGAAATGGAAGAAGATGACAAAAGAAATTTAGAAAAAAGGATTAATCAATACCTGAAGGAAGTTGATAAGTGTATTTCACTTTTGAACGAATAATTACCCATGTACCAGCCAAGCCCATTAGTAGCATTTAAAATTTAAATTTTGCAGGAATTAGTTGCTATAAACATTTTAATCGGAGATAGAAACTACCGGATTAAGATTGATCCCAAGGATGAAGAAACTGTTAGAAAGGCAGTAAAAGTTATCCAGGATAAGATTATGGAATTTAAAATCCAGTTTGCCGGCAAAGACATGCAGGACTATATAGCAATGGTTCTTGTATGGTTTGCTACAACGAGAACTGATCCATCTGCCATTCCCCCTCTACCATCAGACCTGCAATCTAAGCTGGATTTTATAGAAAATGTCCTCAATGCAGTTTTGTAGAAGTAAGATAAGGCTATCAGCTGCCAGCAGTTAGCTATTGGTTTTGAAAATAGCATAGTTGACTTCACTTTCCTTGAGAACTTCTCAACTATTAGGCTTTTAACTTTTAATCAATTGCATTAACAATTAACAATTAATCATTAACCATTAACTTCGCTAACTACCAACTCAAAGAGCAAGTTATGAGCTTAGAGAGAACATATTATCAGATTGTAAACAGTAATAAAAATCATTTCAATGAATTCAACCCTCATTTATATTTTAATAACCGGAATAGTTGCTTTACTGCTAGGAATATTTATAGCTGGTAAACTAATATACGCTAAAGACACCCAAAAAAAACTGGAAGAAGCCGAATTGCAAGCTCAAAAAATTCTTTCTGACGCGCAAACAAATGCTGAAACCCTAAAAAAAGAAAAATTATTGGAAGCAAAAGAACGATTTGTACAGTTAAAAGCTGAAAGCGATCGGGAAATGCTGGAAAAAAACCGGAAGATCAGTGATTCCGAAAATCGCATTAAACAAAAAGAGGCTACTATAAGTCAAAAGGAGCTTGCCCTTGACAAGCAAATGAAAGACAATGATAGCATTAAGGAAAACCTTAATAAACAGATTGAAGTTGTAAGTGTTAAACGTAACGAATTAGAGAAGCACCAGGAAGAGCATATCCGCCGTCTTGAGAAAGTAGCCGGGTTAACAGCAGAAGAAGCAAAAACCCAGCTGGTAGAAAGTTTAAAACAGGAAGCACACGCCCAGGCCCTTGCCATTCAACAGGAAATTGTAGATGATGCCAGACAAAAGGCCAATAAAGAAGCCCGGAAGATTGTTATCCAGACTATCCAGCGTACTGCAGCTGAACAGGCCATTGAAAATTCCATAACAGTATTTAACCTGGAAAGTGATGAAATTAAAGGCCAGATCATTGGCCGTGAAGGGCGCAATATCCGGGCGCTGGAAGCGGCTACGGGCGTAGATTTGATCGTTGATGATACTCCTGAAGCTATCATTCTTTCCTCTTTTGATCCATTACGTCGTGAAATTGCACGTTTATCTTTGCAGCGGCTGGTTTCCGATGGCCGTATTCACCCGGCCCGTATAGAAGAGATCGTAGAAAAAACCCGCAGGCAGATTGAAGAGCAGATTATGGAGATTGGTGAAAGAACAGTGATTGAATTAGGTGTGCATGGTTTGCATAAAGAACTGGTACGAATTGTGGGTAAAATGCGCTTTCGGTCTTCTTATGGTCAGAATTTATTGATGCATAGCAGGGAAGTTGCTAATCTTTGCGGTATTATGGCTGCGGAACTTGGAATGAACCCTAAGCTCGCTAAACGGGCCGGTTTATTACATGATATTGGTAAGGTTCCTGATGAAGAGACTGAACTGAGTCACGCTTTGCTTGGTATGAAGCTGGCTGAAAAGTATGGAGAAAACCCTGCCGTTGTGAATGCGATTGGTGCGCACCATGATGAAGTTGAAATGCAATATGTAATCTCTCCGGTTGTACAGGCATGTGACTCTATTTCAGGAGCCCGTCCGGGAGCACGCCGGGAAATCATGCAGCAATACCTGCAGCGTATTAAAGATCTTGAAAATCTTGCAATGGCCTATCCGGGAGTTGAAAAAGCTTATGCTATCCAAGCGGGGCGTGAGCTTAGAGTGATCGTTGAAGCCGAAAGAGTAACTGATAACGACAGTGATAAGTTAAGTTTTGAAATTGCACAAAAGATCCAAACGGAAATGACTTATCCGGGCCAGATTAAGGTTACTGTTATACGTGAAAAAAGAGCGGTAAATGTAGCAAGATAGCTATCACCTGTCAGGTATCAGCTGTCAGGAGAATACCAGTCTTACATATACTTGGATAGCAATATAAATAGCGTTCCATTTCAATGCATGGCCTAAAGTAATAACCAGGTCAATTCATAACATTTCATCCTGATAGTTGATAGCTGATTAATATTTGGAAAGTCTATCCATCCACTTTAACTTTGCTGTCCTTAAATATATAAGATATGAACGCCATTGATTTTGTTCATGAGCAGCTGAGTACCAGGAAACAATTTCCCGCTTTTAAAGCCGGAGACAATATATCCGTTAATTACAAAATTGTTGAAGGTAATAAAGAAAGAATACAGTCTTTTAAAGGCGACGTGATAAAACGCCAGGGAAATGGATTTACCGCCAACTTTACAGTGCGTAAAGTATCAGATGGTGTAGGAGTTGAGAGAACTTTTCCGATTTTTTCTCCTAATATTGAGTCTATAGAATTGAATAAGTCAGGCAGAGTGCGTCGTGCTAAATTGTATTTTCTCCGTGAAAGAAGTGGTAAAAGTGCCCGTATTAAAGAAAAGAAAAGAGCTACTATTCAATAAGTAGCATAAATTTTAATAAAAAGCGTTCTAACTCAGAACGCTTTTTTATTTTATGTATAAACCTATTTTGGTAGTTATACCGTATATAATTTGATATTGAAATTTACGTTTGTTGCAAAAGGTATAACTTTGTTTTTTAAAGATTAAAATAACATTTATGGTATTATCAAATTTAAATCCGCTGTTACTAATGTCAATGCCTGGTGGTGGTGAATTAGTAATCATTCTGGTGGTTGTTTTGTTGTTGTTCGGAGGTAAAAAAATTCCTGAATTAATGCGTGGCCTTGGCCGTGGGATGCGCGAGTTTAACGATGCTAAAAGCAATGTGACAAAAGAATTAGAAGAAGGTATGAAAGAAAAAGAAGTTTCTTCTCCAGCTTCAACTACCACTACTACACATCATTAAACGTGTAATAAGCCTCTTGGCTTGAAATATCCCTTTGTTCTCGTACCACTCAATACAAGAATATCAGAATGCATTATTGAATGGAGCTATCAATTGTGTAAGCTCCATTCAGTATTATTTAGAGCGTATTGAAAGATCTCGTCATTTAAATGCTTTTGTGGAGGTCTTTGCTGATGAAGCCCTTGCAAAAGCAGCTGAACTGGATAATCTTCGCGGTTCTGGAATGCCTATAGGAAAACTTCATGGGGTTGTGATAGGCATCAAAGATATCCTTTGTTATAAAGACCACAAAGTCTCCGCTTCTTCCGCCATTTTACAAGGGTTTACCGCTACTTACAATTCCACTGTTGTAGAAAAATTATTATCAGAAGATGCTATCATTATAGGCACTCTTAACTGTGATGAATTTGCCATGGGGTCTTCTAATGAAAATTCCATTTATGGTAATGTCCTTAATGCTCTGGATGAAACCCGTGTGCCGGGTGGTTCTTCGGGTGGTTCTGCAGTTGCTGTTCAAGCCGGTCTTTGTATGGTATCGATTGGTAGCGACACTGGTGGGTCAGTAAGACAACCTGCTGACTTTTGCGGTATCATAGGCTTGAAACCTACTTATGGCGCCATTTCGAGATATGGATTAATTGCTTATGCTTCTTCTTTCGACCAGGTTGGCATTTTTGGGTCAAATATTCCAGATGTTGCTATTATTTTACAAATCATTGCGGGTAGTGATGATTACGATAGTACAACCTCAAACCTGCTGCCTGAAATATTTAATAAAAATTCTTTGCCGGAAGATAAATTGAGGATTGCTTACTTCAAAGAGGCTTTGCATCACCCAGGACTTGATACAGAAATGACTGATAGAATTACTTTGTACATAAAAGAGCTTAAAGAAAAGGGGTATGAAGTAACCGGAGTGGATTTTGAATACCTTGACTATATTGTTCCTACATATTATGTGTTAACTACCGCAGAAGCTTCTTCCAATTTATCCCGCTTTGATGGTGTAAAATTTGGTTACTGGTCACCAGCAGATATTACTGATTTAACAGAATTTTACATGCGTAACCGGTCCGAAGGATTTGGTCGCGAAGTTAAGAGACGGATAATGCTCGGCACTTTTGTATTAAGTACCGGATATTACGATGCTTATTTTACCCAGGCTCAACGGGTAAGACGTCAACTGGTTACTAAAACAGAACTGATTTTCAAGGATTTCGATGCTATAATTCTTCCTACAGTTCCTTCTCCCGCTTTCAAGTTTGGTGAAAAAACCGATGATCCAATTGAGATGTATTTAGCAGACATATATACTGTTTATGCCAACCTGGTGGGAATACCTGCTATCTCAATTCCTCTTTTCAAACATTCAAATGGCATGCCTTTTGGCCTTCAGATCATGACAAATCGGTTTTCTGAGCTATCTTTACTTCAGCTCTCATTTCAATTGTTGGAGCAATAAGGTCAATCTAACTCTTAATCGGCATTTTTTTATGTACTTAAATCGAGGTAATGAAAAAACTTTTATTGTTAACCATATTAGGCTTACCATTTTCACAACATATTATAGCTCAAACACTGATAGCTAAAGAAACTGTATTACAACCGGTTGATTCTTCTAATATAAAAGAGCCTTCCCATTACCATCTGATAGGTGATACTAAAAAAATAACTGATGACCCTGCATACAATTTTAAGAATCTTTTTGAATCAGATGCTTCTGAATTAGTATCTATCGGGGGACCACGCTTAAATCCAAGAGCTATTAGCTTTGTTAAGAATTATATTGATAAGTATGGCAATGACCTTACTAAAATGAAAGTGTGGGGAAAACCGTTTTTTAATATGATGGATGATGTTTTCCTTCAAAATGATCTTCCCAAGGAATTAAAATACATTTCCGTAATAGAATCCAGACTGAATCCTTCATCAATATCCTATGCGGGCGCCGTTGGCCCGTGGCAGTTTATGCCGGCTACTGCTATAAGAATGGGTTTAAAAGTATCTCGTTATCTTGATGAAAGGACCAATTATATTAAAAGTACTCAGGCAGCGGCCAAATATCTAACAGAGTTATACACCCAGTTTGGAGATTGGCTATTAGTAATAGCAGCTTATAATGGTGGACCAGGAAACGTTCTTAAAGCAATTCGTAAAACAGGTAGTCGCAATTTCTGGGATATTCAATACTATCTGCCCGCAGAGTCAAGAAATCATGTCAAAAAATTTATTGGTACGCATTATATATTTGAAGGTCAGGGAGGATTAACCACCTTAACACGTGCGGAATCGAGTGACCATTATGGAGTTAAAGGAGGATATACCGCTAACCGTGAAATTAGTGAAGCGGAAGCGGCAAATGCTAAAGAACAAACCATTACCGGAAAATATCATTCTATAGTAATTGCTAAAAATCTTACTATGGACATAGGTAGTTTCAATCGCTACAATCCTGGATTTGATAAGGTAATGGCTAGTGCAAAGAACAGTTACCAGCTAAAATTGCCTTCAGATAAGATGGATGTATTTAATACTCGTAAATACCAGATATTAAGCGAGTCAATTCATTTTTTACTTAATAATGCTCTTTTACCTACAGATATCTTAGCTAAAAAGTTATAGGTATAAGTTTGAAATAAACAACGTTTATTACAACAATAGTCGGCTTTTACTAAATTATAATTGAATAGATAAATACACCTACTTTAAATTGTTTGCCAGATTATTATGCTATTTAAAGCCTCTAAATCAGTTATTAAACAAGGATTTGAAATCGTGGCCACATCTGATTACGAGTACGGTCGAAAAATTAAAAATCATCCTCATCATCATCAAACCGGGAATCACTAAATAGATCCATTTCTTTAATATCCTCATCAAGGCCAAGATCATCATCATCGGTAGATCCTTTTCCTTTTTTCTTAGGAATACCTGTTCCGGGGCTGCTTTTCTTTGTTTTGGATTTAGGAAGATCGAATTCATCAAAGTCAGGATCCCAGTTTTCATCTTCTTCCACTTTTTCCCAGTCATCTTCCACTTCGTCTACATCATCGTCGTCTTCATCACTATCATCTGCTTTTTTAGACGAACCTTTTACTGATTTTTTTGCTGCTTTTGGAGAATCAATTTCATCCTCCCCATCTTCCTCATCCTCCAATTGTTTTTTGGATTTAGAAGTTGCTTTTTTAGGAGAATCTTCATTTGCTGCAGGAGAAGTTTTCTTTGATGGATTCTTTTCCTTATTAGATTTTGATGATGCCATATTCCAATAGGATTTAGTGTAAAATTTCAGCGAAGTTTAATTCGCCAAATTTATTAGTTATTTTATGATTTTATAGTAGCACTAACTGATCCCTTTCAGGACCATTAGAAATATGTGAAATATTTATGCCAATATATTTATTAATAAAATCCACATATTCATTCATTGTCACTGGTAACTCTCCTGCTGATTTAATAGAAGTTGTATTTTGGTTCCAGCCAGCAAGTAGTTCCAGTACAGGTTCAATCTTATGCCTCGTCATTTGAAATGGAACAATTTGGGTAATTTCTCCATCAATTTTATACCCTGTACATACATTTAATTCACTAAATGAATCTAAAACATCAGCTTTTGTCATTATTAGCTTTGTAACACCATTGATCATACAGGCAAATTTTAAAGCAACAAGGTCTATCCATCCACAACGACGCGGCCGGCCTGTTGTGGCACCAAATTCATTACCTAATTTACGTAACTCCTCGCCGGTAGCATTATTTAATTCTGTAGGAAATGGACCGCTGCCAACCCGTGTACAATATGCTTTGGTAACTCCCATTACTTCTCTTATTTTCTGTGGCGCAACACCCAAACCTGAACACACCCCTGAAGTTGTTGTGTTAGATGAGGTTACAAACGGGAAAGTTCCAAAATCAATATCAAGCATGCTTCCTTGTGCACCTTCTGCCAATACTTTTTCTCCGGAAGCAATTTTGTCATTAATAAAATATTCGCCATCAACAATATTCAATTGCTTTAAAAATTCAATTGCTTCAAAAAATTCTTCCTCCCATGTTGATATATCTTCCTGAAAATTAAAATTATCTAAAAGCCTTTGATGCTTCAGCCTTAGCCTGATGTATGAAGTGGTAAAACTTTTATCAAGAAGATCGCCTACCCGCAATCCATTTCTTCCTGTTTTATCCATATAAGCAGGACTGATACCTTTAAGTGTTGATCCTATTTTATCATTTCCTTTTGAAACCTCAGAGGCTTTATCTAATGCGCGGTGCGTAGGGAGTATGATATGAGCCCGTCTTGAAATATAAAGATTTTTTTTAACATCCACACCGAAAGATGCTACTGTTTCACATTCCTTTTGGAGAGTAACCGGATCAAGCACCACACCATTTCCTATTAAATTAATAGTATTGTTATGAAATACGCCTGATGGTATCTGATGTAATACAATTTTCTTTCCCTCCACATACAATGTATGACCGGCATTAGGCCCCCCCTGGAACCTTGCAATAATATCATAATGAGGAGCAAAAAAATCTACTATTTTTCCTTTCCCTTCATCACCCCATTGAAGCCCTAATAGTACATCAACCATCCCAGTTAATAATTTATGAGTTTATTGCAGAATGCGCAAAAATATAGGAAGCAAATCAAAGCGGGAAATAAAATACACGCTCGAAATTTTTGCCTGGTTATATTTGGGAAAGTTCCAATCTGAAGTTCTAAGTTTGGAGTTAAATATTTTATTTGTGAAATAAACGAATTTAAATGGGTGCATTTCAAATTGTCGCAGTTAAGCGGCAGCCTTTGAAGTTGCTTTTGTGAGTTCAATGATTTTGTTCCAATCATTATTTTTTCTTACCACTCTTAAATTAAGCATATGCTGCGCTCCTTT
>JAABUS010000565.1_pt1 | contig 92816 bp, 74 predicted proteins | sample 5560161 | NCBI WGS metagenome assembly JAABUS01 (sample SAMN10711885, study PRJNA513376) | rock metagenome | isolation source: Antarctica rocks | place: Antarctica: Victoria Land, Trio Nunatak nord | collected 2016-01-04
TGCTGCTGCTACTGCCCCTATAGATATACGCACTTATAGCTGCTGCTGCTGCTGCTGCCCCCATAGATACGCGCACTTATGGCTGCTGCTGCCCCTATAGATATACGTACTTATAGCTACTGTTACCCCCATAGATATACGCACTTATGGCGCGCACTCATGGCTACTACTACCCCTATAGATATACGTACTCATAACTACTACTACCCCCATTATAGATTAATAATAAGATATATTATAGATTATACTATAAAGAGACGATTATTATAATAATTATTATAATTAATATTTATTATTATTCTTTACTCTTTACTTTTCAACCGATTTTAAATCGAAATATTCTTTAGAATAAAATATTAAATTTAAGGGAAAACGCTAATATTAAAACGTATTAATAAATATTTAAAAAAGGTTAGTTTTAGATTTAAAACTAGACTATTATTTAAGCGTCCCCTTAATTTTAAAATAAACGAATTAAACTACGTCTTTAATAAAACTTTCGGTTATATCTAACTTTAGGCTAATAATAGTTTTAATTTTAATATTAACTTAAATAATTATTAGGTCCGAGTGTTTATTCTATAAATACACGTATTTATAAGGGTAGTAGTAACTATGAGTACGTATATCTATAGGGGCAGTAGCAGCTATAAATATATATATCTATAAGAGTAGTAGTAGCTATGAGTACGCGCCATAAGTACGTATATCTATAGGGGTAGTAGTAGTTATGAGTACGTATATCTATAAGGGTAGCAATAGTAGTAGTAACTATAAATATATATATCTATAGAGGTAATAGTAGCTATGAGTATATATATTTATAGAGGTAGTAGTAGTTATAAATACGTATATCTATAAGGGCAGTAGTAGCCATGAGTACGTATATCTATAAGAGTAGTAACGTTATTAGAATAATTATTAGAAATCCGCCTTAGCGTAGTAGGGATCCCTTAGTAAAACCCTACCCTACCCTATTTTACTTTAGGCTCTACGCTAATAGATCCCTATACTAAACTAGAGTAGGGATTATACCTCGATCCCTACCCTACCCTACGCTAATCCGAAGCGTATATTTACTATTAATAAGAAATAACGTAGGGTAATTTCGATAATTTTATTTAATTTTTCTAATTACCCGTCGGTTTAGAGGTAATATATAGTTAAATATAATATATCGATTTTAAATTTAATTATAATCTATTTCTATAACTAGCCGATAAAGCGACGGTTTTTATCCGAAATAATTACCGATAATAACCTCTAATTTAAAAGAAGAAAACGAGTTAATAAATAATATATTTATTATAAACCTCCTTATACTATTTAACTAGGTATTAATATAACCGCCTTATTAAATTTATTAATTACGGATATTATATAGTCCTCCTCTATAGTAGCCTTCGGTAAAGCTAGGATAAAATTAATTATTAAAGTATAAAATAATTTTACGGGACTATAAATAAGTTATAAAAATCTATAAAGTTAATACCTAGGAGTCTAGTATAACTAGTAGTATAAATAGTATCTAAGATATTTATATAGTTTAGTAGATATATTAAAGATATAGACGTAACCTACTAGTTTTTTATAGGTTCTAGTATAACTAAGATACCCTATATCGTCGTAGGCTTTCTAGAATACTTTATATTCTATAGAGCTCGGTAAATAGAGATATAAAATATTATATTCGATATCGTCGAAATAGAGTAGCCCGTTAATAAGTTTATAAGGGAGTTTTACGACGTTAATACTAAGAGTCGTATTCCGTTCTACCGTAATTATAATTCTAGTCTATCGTATTTCCGTTTCGTAGTTATTCTATACGCGCCCTTTAAAGTCTTCGTTAATAGTAATAATATTAATAAGGAAAGCTATAAATAGGGTATCTAAAATTAATTTATTTATTTTAAAGCGATACGTCCGACTAGTAAAGTATAATAGAGTATTAAGTATTATATTAATTTTATTAAATTTATACTTTATTTCGATTCTAAACCTTTATAAATATTTAGATACTCGAATTAATCTAAGATTTAATTTCTCCGTAAACGTAGTATTTATTAACGTTTAGCGAACGATCTTAATAGTAACGGAGTAATCGGTATAAATAATAATTACTTTAATAATTACTTTAATAAGGTATCGGACTTTCTTTATAATTTATATAATATTAATTATTTCTAGTTCGGTAGGTTAATATCTAGTTTCTATTAAAATAAACTACCTAGAAAGAAATAAAATAAATAGTATAAATTTCTATCTAGGATATTCCGTATTAACGACGGTATTCTTTATATAATATATATAGGCGCCGAAACCCTATTCCTTAAATACGTCGAGGTCGATAAAGAGTTATTTCCTAGGGTCTATATAGTAGAGTATTATTAAACTAGCGAATATCTCCTATAATTATTAATAGGTTTTTATTTTAGACGGTAAAGGGGTATTAAATAAAACCCTATTTATTATAGATTTATAAATATTACCCCGAATACCTCTAGTACTAAATACGCTTCGGTAATTTTAATTTAATAGTATTTTACATTCTTATAGCGGCTTAATAATTATTATATAATATAGAATATATTATTTTAAGTATCCCGTTATATTTAAATATTACTTAAATACCTATAAGGTCTTAAAGAACTCTAAATTCTTAATAATAATTAATTTATTTTCTATTATAGTAAATTCTAGGGCGTTAATATATTATTTTAATAATTATATAAACGGGTATTCTAAGAAAGATTTCTTAGTGGAGATATAAATATTTATTTCTAAAAGAGCTTGAAATACTAGGGTAAGGTATAATATATACTTTAATAATAACTTCGAGTAGATAATAATATCGTTTATATAGGTTTTATAAAACTTTCTAAATAGCTATAAAATACGATTAATTATACATTATATATATACGGGTAAATTACGGTATCTTATTATAAAAATATTAAATATCTCCTATCCTCTATAGGATAAAACGGTTAGGCGGTAATAATAATACCGTTTTACCTACTACTAATAGAAAAATATAACGACGTCGATAATCAAGATATATATAATATAAAGAAGTTCTACTAGAATATCTATTTAGGACGAGACTAGATATATATTAAATATAATAATTTTATTTAAAGCCCGAATATCGATAATTATACGACCTTTAAAGTTATTAAGAGTATTTTTCTATATAACGAAATAAGAGAAAGAGAATAGCGTAGATTTAGAAATTTATTCTATTCGACTTTACTTATAGAGTTTATTAAAAGCTTTATGAATTACGTGTTTATTTTACTTTCCTAACGAATATACTCGTATTTGACTTACTTTATAGATTTCTCTTTAATTATTAATAAATAGTATATTTATTTATTTAGATTTTAAGATATTAATAACGTTTCCTATATCTTTCTAGAGTTCTAGAAACGAATCGATAATATCGGTAATAAAATTAATAGAAGTATCGCTTTTATAAATCGTAACACCGGTAGAATATAATATCTCTATAGTTATATAATTTATAAATAATACTTTTATAGTAGGATTCCTTATTATTATAATACCCTCTACGGAAGGTTTCTACGGTATCGTAATAATATTAAATACTACTATTAATACTAGGGATACTTTAAAGTATTAAAAGATAAATAATAGATAAAACTTTAATAGTCTACGAGTTATACCTATATATAATATATTAATAGGAAAGTATTTTATAACCTCGTATTTAATAACTTTACCGAGCCTAGAATACTTTCCTAGTACTATAGGTTTATTCGTATTATTACGTATTATAACGTAGTCCGTATCGTAGTTAATAATATAGGCGGGGACTATAAAAGAGTTATACTATATAAATTTAAAGAGAAAATCGCGGTTTTTAGGAAACGAAATAGATTTAAATAAAACTACTATCTTTATATATAATAGTATAGTCTACCTACTTTTATTAATAATAATAGTATCGGTTCTAGCGCCTTTAATAACTATAAATATAGGTATTTTCAAATTACTATAAAATATAATAGTAACTAAATTCTTTCTAGTATTAAAGATAATATTTTTAGATTTTATAATATCTACCCTTATAAATACTTTTATTAAAAGATTATTAATAATATATAACTCTCTAGTAATTAAGGTAATACTATCTTTACTAGGAATATATATCGATATAAGAGTATACTCGTTAATATTATATTTACTAGAACCGAGACCGCGAATCTTTATAATAGTAGGTATTTTATGAATATCGACCTCTAAAACGAGTTCTATTAACTTTTTCAGGAATACGCGGTCGATAAAATTTATAGTATATTTAATATTAAAATAGAAGTCGTATAAGATATTATTTATATTAAAAGAGATTTTAATTATAATATAATAGTAACCTCGAAAAGTATAGTCTTATATAGAGTTATCCTTCGCCGTAGATATAATAATATTCCGGGAGGCGGAATATTAAATATTTATTAAAATAAAATAAACCTAAATAGTACTAAAGGCGGTTATACTAGACTAACTAATATTAAGACGATATTATTATATATATTTATAAAGTTTATTATTCGATAAAAATAACTATTTATATAACCGGTACACCGCTTTAATAGTAAATTATATACCGACGAAAAGACCTTCGATTAATTCGTCGAAAGATTTCTCTAAATCGACGGTATCTTTATTATCGCTAGTTTATATAGTACTTTAGAAGTTATTATATTAACTATAATAATTACCTAACTCTTCTTCGTTATAATAGAAATCTTTTTAATCTTCTCCTACTAGATCCTTTTAATTATTAATAACGTAGTACGCTTTTATAAAAGATTTTTTAAATAAATTTCTATTAAAGCCTTAACTTCTTTTTTACTTTTAAGGTTTAATAAAAAATATCCGTTATTTAAATAACGGATTTAAGTTTTCGTCTATAATCTAGAGTTACCTTCTAAAAGGCGGTAAGCGAGGGTACTATTACTATTATTATTAATTAATATTATTCTACTAGGTTTAATAGGAAGAAGAAGGAAAAAACCTATATAAATTACTTTTATAAAAAGGTTTAAACCCGCCGCCGAAGGCTTCGGTAAACCTATAAAGAATAAAAAACTAACGAAAGTTTTAATATTAATTATATTATTAAAGTTAATATTATCCGTAGTTATTATTATTATTATAAATTTACTAAACTACTCCGTCCAATTACTAATTAGACTTTCTTATTATTATAGTTTATTATTCGTACTTTTTATCGTCTAGCTCTATTAGGAATAAATTAATAATAAACTAGTTTATAGGATATTAAATATAGATCCTAAAGTCTAAATCGATATTATTATAAATTATATCGAGTTATAACTTTAGCTCTATAATCCCGGTATCTTTAATTATATATAATATTTTCTAAGCGAACTCTTTAGGCTCGCGTCTACTAGTAGTGTCTTTAATAATATATATCTCTCGTAGTAGAGAATTAATAACTACGTTAGACGGTTATTTAAATTATTTAATTAATAATTTAAACTACTCGTCGATATCTTCTCCGTAGGTTATAATCCGATATTTAGTTTTAAATAATTTATTTATTTATTAGGATAAGGCGGTGCCCCTAAGGCTAAACTAGAGGTTAATTTATACTAGTTCCGCTCCTTTAATAAATATAAACTACTTTACTCGGTTAAGGAAAAAATATATATCGCGGAAGTAAATATCTTTACTAGTATACTCTATAAAAGTATTATTATATATTAATTTACCGTTATAATTAAAATTAAAAAAATTTATATTAATTATATTCTATCTCGACTTTATCGAAATAAGAGTAGAATTATCTCTTTAAGGCTTTTATAGACTTTATAAACCTAAAGGTCTTAATAACCCGGCGGTAACGAATCTAGTTATAACTACTTTAATAGTATTAATAATATTATTATTAATTATCCGTTAGATCGAGGCTTCGTTTATAATAAATAATTACTTTAATAAATATTCCTTTAGTCCGAGAAAGCTCTTAAAGATAATTTCTTTTATTAAGATTTATCTAGTAGATTAATTACTACCTATAAATAAAAGTATTAATTACGGTAGCGAGGAAAAAAGTATATTCCCGGCCGATATTAATATTTTAAATAATTAACGAGTAACTCGAGTACCTATTTAAAAATATATAATAGCGGAGTGAAGTATAATAATATTAATAACTTAATTATTTATTTAGTTTTAAATTTCGGTAGATCGTAATCGAGCCCGTTATTTTTATAAATTAAAGTTACGTAGAGGTTAAATAGACCTGAAATTTCGACGAATAAAATAACCGATAATATAACGAGTAGTATTATTAATATTATTAGCGAAGGCGTAACCTAAATTTACGAACTCGTTAAATTAAAATACTAGGACTATAATCTCGCGGCTTACCGTATTAATAGGCGCTATAATATTAGATTTTATAAAAATAAAAGAAATCGAAGCCGTCGATTTAAAATACTTATTAAAGGTTTCTATTAAATACTTTTTAATATAATAGAATTACTAGTTTATTATTAAATTAAGAATAGACTTTTACTTTAATAACGGAAATAATTAATACTTTTATAAATAAACTGAAATATTTATAAATTTTATAAATAAAGTATAGAGGACTAATACTAGTATAGAGGAATTAAGATTTAATATAAGATTCTACCGAGGGGTTTTCGGGCCGCGGAGATAAAAAAGGATCTAAACCGAATTTAAGTAATAATAACTAATCCTCTCTAATTCGGGCTAGGTTAAATTTTAACGGATTTACTAAAAAATATATAAAGATAATATATACTATATAGGCGAATAATAGAGTAGATTCGTTAAAATCGAATTCGTTAAAGTCGAATTCGTTAATACTAAATAATTATAGTTAGTATTAAAATATAGTTATAATAATTACTCCCGTAGTTTAAATATATTATAGCGGAAGCCTTTAATAACTAAACTAGTTAAATAATATATAGTACTTCTAGTTTATACTTGGATAGTTACTAGCGTAATAAAGATAGTATAGTATAATACTAACGTAGCTATAATAACTCGGTAGGTTTAATATTCTATCGTACCGAATTTAATAAATATAATAAATAATATATAAAAAAAAGAATATTATCGAAATAATTCTAATTCGACGAGCTAGTACTACTACTATAGACTAGTAGATCGGAACGTTTATTAAACGGTATTTAATATTTAATAGAACGTATAAAACCGTTATTATTAATTAATAAAGTTATATTTCATAAAGTAGTAATAATTAATTAATTACTTAACTAGGTATTCGTTTTTAACGAATTAATATAGTAGGTAACCTTCGCTATTAAGGAATTAACCTAGTATAATAAGACTAGTATAACCGTATTAAAATAAATAAAACGATAATATAAATTTATATATTTAATAAACGTATTATCTTAATAGCGATATATATATTTATTAAATACGATTTATTAATAGTAATTTACGTATTTAATAAATATAATACTCCGACTATAATATAATCGCCCGATATAATTCGCGCGTATTCGTATTTAATATAACTATATAAAATAGTAAATAATAACTACTAATAGGAAAAGGCTACTCTTAGTAACTTTTAACGAAAATAAATATTAAAACGATCTTTAAGGCTAGTATATAAATTAAATAAATTTAAACGTATTTTATATATTTTTCGGTAGAATACTAGCTCCCCGCTTTACCGATATACAAGTTAAGATATTTATTAATAACGATATTATCTTACCTAAAGATATCGTTATTAATATTATTAAAAAAAAAATTATATCGGAAGTTATAACGTTACTATTAGAGTTAATTTACGATAACGAGGTAAATATATCCGCCGATATATCTACTCTAAATATACTATAATAATATTATTACGTAGTAAGATTATTATATCTATCGCCTCGATATACTTTCCTAGGGACTATAATTTCATATTCGAGCCTATTAAATAAACTAGCCTCTTATTATTCGTATATCTAGTTAACTATAATATAACTAGTATATTTATTAAGAATGAATTAAATTATATTATTTAAATCCTATATAAACTACGCTTTAATACTATAGTAGAACTAGATTACGAGAATTATTTCTAAATTAGCGACTCGGATCTTATTAAAGTACCCCCGAAGAATTAATTCAAGAAATTTACTACTACCGTAACTATAGTTATTACTTTTATAATAACTATAATAATATTAAATAAAGGAATAAGATTAATACCGTCGATTACTCGTATACCTAGTATACTCTTAATTACTAGTATTCCTATTTATATAGAAACTAAACTCGTTAATAATATTATAATCTATAGAGATTAAGTAATTATTAAAGTATTTACTACTTTAATAAATAAATTCCCTAGTCTATAAATAGATTAAGGCTTTATTAATATTTTTAAAAATAACTAGATAAAGTTACTACTCCGCGATAATTATTAAAACCGCGTTAGTAGTAAAGCTAAAATCTATCTATTTAATCTTCGGGATAAAGATATTATCGATAGGATATTTAATAAACTATACTAGTAAAGACGCCTAGAATAGATTATTTAATTAATATTATTTAGTTATTTGGTTTTCGTAGTATAGAAGATACTATTTAATAGCGAATAGAAGGGCCGCGCCGTAGTTAATATATATAAATTTAACGAGTTTATTCTTTTTAATATTTACCTAGTTCCCCTTTAAGTTAATATTATAGTACGTTTACTAAACTATATATATATATTAATACTAGATATAATATTATTTTTTTATTAATAGCGTATATACCTAGCCTATCGTTATATATTAACGGTAATAATATACCGAGGTTAAGAGATTTTTAATATATTAATTATAGGTTATATAAACTCTATAGTTTATATATAATATTAAATTAATAAAATCTTGAGACCTATTAAAACTAGCGCGTATATTTATATCGACGATATTATTTATAACTCGAAATTCTTATTAAAATACCTCGACGACCTTCGTAAATTATTTACTTTATTTATAGAAGTAGGTATATTTATTAATTTCAATAAAATATTTTTAGATTACCCCGATATTTTATTTCTCGATTAAAGAGTCGATTTATTTAATTTTACTACGTCCGAGGAGAAATTATATATTATCGTTAATTTATAATATTTAAGGACCCTCGGCGAGCTAGAGTACTATTTAGATTTAATAAAGTATTTACGAAATTATATTTATTTCTATATATAACTCGTTAGACCGTTATAAAATCTAAAAATATATTTATTAAAGAAAATACTAATTAAAAATAACCCCCGTAAAGTTTATTTATCTTATATAAAATTTATTAAAATAATTCGGTAAAGTTAAAATTATTCCTAGTACTTTAATTTAGATTATCGATATTATTAATTTTAATTTATTTCGATCCTAAAGAAATACTATAGATTAATCTCGATACTTTAAAGGAGTTTAGCTTCGGCGCGATAGTTTTCTATATTAAAAGAGATATTATAGTTCCTAAAATTACTATAATTCCTAGTACTATAGTTTCTAGAGGTAAATAATTAGTTTATATTATAATCTAGTTTATTATATTCTTATTACGACTTTTAATTATTATTAAAATAAACTACTAGCCTATAAAGTTTAAAATCGCGGGTTTTATTTAAATAATAAAGAAAGTTAAATATTTAATAGAATCTTCGAAGTATATAGTAATTATTTAAATAAATTATTCGGCGATATTTAATATTATAAAATAGAAGTCTATAATCTCGATAACGTCGACTATATAAATAAATATCAAATTAATTAAAACTTTATAATTCCTTCGATAATTCTAATTAGATATTTAATATAAATCTAGTAAAGAGTATATTATACCTAATACTCTATCGAGATTTATTAATTTAAACTATAGTTAATTTACCGAACCGAACTACTCCGAGTTAGATATTTTATATATTAGGGTCTTTATTTAAATATCGAAGTAATTTTATAATTATATTATCGTAGGATATAAATAAGAGGATTATTAATCTAGAATTATTTAATAAATTAATAATAATAATAAATTAGGCGAGGATACTATATCTTTATCTTTTATTCGAGGTAATTATTTATTATTTATCGATATAGACTTTTATTTATAACCCCGACCTATTAAGTAAATCGATATTATCGGTACTACGGAAGTTAAGCTCTATAAATAAGACTCTAAATTAATCTACTATATTAATAAACTTATCGGGTATTATTAATTATATATCCTAACTAACTTAGTTAAAGATATTTTAGTTATAGTATATAGTAATAATTATCTATATTTCTAGCGCTACTACGAAGTCGTTATATTATTATAATATATTTATAGTCTTATTTAGTAGTTAAGGGAGTATATTCGATATTATTCTAAATATTTAATACTCTAAATATAACGATACTAGTTTTACGAATTTTTATAATTTATTTAAATACCTCCTATCTCCTTTTATATATTAATTATCGATTTTATTCTAGCCCTACTACTGTCGAAATAGAGTTATAATAATATTATATCGATTATTTATAAATTTACTAAGCGAGTTATTTTTATACTAGAGAAAAATATTTTTTCCGTTACGGAATAGGTGAAAATATTATTATACTATTTTAATACCGCCGATTAGAGTCTATTAAAGATATTTATTTCGGATAAAGACTATAAACTTTTATTAAAACTTTAATCTATACTATTTAAATAACTCGGTATTAATTTATTATATTTAACTACTTATTATCCCTAGACTAATAATAGTAGTAAGTATATTAACTAAATTATTGAAATAATACTATATTTTGATATTTATAATCTCGATAAGCCCTTAATATAGCCCGAGGTACTCGGACGTTTTTAAATTATATTAAATAACTCTAGTAACCCTATAATTAATAAAATAGTTTATAATTTTACGTTTAATAAATCTTTAGATCTATTATAATAATCGACGCCGTCGATTAATTATTTTATTACTCGTACCTCTATTAGGGACGCTATCGCTTTCGCGTAAATATTTAATAAATTCTATTACGATCGACGTTATTAACCGATATTCCTAAAGGTAGGAGACTACGCGCTACTATAATTATATAAAAGTTATAATATTTCTTTTATAACTAGTATTATTAAGAAGTTTACTTAATAATATATCGGCTCTTTTAAAATAATCGATAGGGTCGGTCGCCTCGCCTATTATTTAAAATTATTAAAGTACTAATATATCTATCCCGTCTTTATAATAATATAATTAAATTTTTATTTATTATTAAATAATAATTCTTTCTAGCGCTCTAAACTTATAAACCCGTTAGCGGTATTTATAAATAACGATACCGAGTTCTTTAAATCCTTCGTAATTAAAAGGCTACTAAATAAACGAGTTATATATAAAGATTATAACCTAGTAATAAAGTATTTATTATAATAATAAGGTTATAGCCTAGAATAGGATAAATAGAGGAATATTAAATAACTCGATAATATTATAAAGTTAGTTAGGGAGTATAAAAAGGAGCTAGAGTATATTTAATTAAAATAATCGATACTTTATTAACCTCGTTAACGTTTACTAGTTATAGTATATAAGGCTTTATTTAATTTGGCCTTAATAATATATAATACCTCTTTACTACAACGAGGATATCTATTTTCTTCTATATTCGAGGGGATATTATTACGATATTTACTATTATTCTTATTATACCTTAATATACTTAGTAGACTAATTATTTATAACTAGTACGAGTACTTTAAGTATATAGGCCTAGTATAGAAAAAACTAAACTTTTACTACTTTATGAAAATACTTATTTATATTATAATAAATAAGTTTATATACCGCCTTAATATCCCGGAAAATTAGAAGATTTATAATATATCTTTAATAATATAACTAGAGTAGTACCTACCGCCGGATTAAGATTTTTTTAAATATTTATAATTTATTAAACCTAGAGTAGTAAAAACCGAGCGAGATAATTTAAAACTAGAATAGGAATTAAAATATATCCTCGATAACCGCGTTATTAAAAAGGGGAAGCGTTATACTACCGAATACCTCCTATCCTAGAAAGATTAGAGATTTATATAAAACCGTTAAATAAACGCTAAAAATATTTTCGCGGACGAATTTATTAAGGAATACGAATAATAGGTTAAATATTAAACTAAATTCTTCTTTTAGAGTCGATAATTCTAGAAGTATAATTATATTTCTCTTTTATATTATCGATCTTTATTTATTTTTATAACTATTATATTAAATCTACTTATCGAGCTCTATTTAGAGTACGGGTACTACGATAATATTAAAGAAATATTATACCGAGAATTAATAAAACTACTCTTTAATAATTTTAAATTATTCGTTTAATTATACGTAGAGTTATATAGCCCGAATATCTTAATAATATATTATTTATATATTTCTTTATATAGATTTAAATATATACCCCTCGTTATCGCTACTTCTTAATTAAATAGTATATTTATAAAGGAAAAAACTTTAAATAATATATTAATTATATAATTATTTAGTCGAGTCGGGACTAGTTCCGCGCTAAAATAGTTTTAATTCTAAAAATACTATTAAACGACTTTCCTTAACTAGTTAAATTTATATTAAGATTTTATTTTTAAAATATATATTTAGGGCCCTAGTCCTTTAATATTAATATTTTTATAATATTATATATATATATCTTTATTTTATTAATATTATAGTTTTTATTATTAATTATTTATATTATTTTTATACCCCCCTATCGCTTTATCTCGTTATCGCGATTTCAACTCTAAATTTTACGACTCTATATTAAATTTTAAAACTCTATAAACTTACCCGTAATTAATTAATAATTTAAAATATATATTTCTTATTTATTTACCTTTATATATAAACGCTATTTATATTATTATTTACGATACTCTATATAAATATATTAACGAGGGCGTTAATTTCTTTCTTTTAAAAAGGGCGATTTATTACGGGGTAGACTTTAATAAAAGTATAAATATTTATTAAAATAGCGGGCTAAACTCTACCGCTAACTCTATCGAGATTAAAATAATACTAGGACTTTAATATATTAAAACCAAATCCTCTATAAAATAATTAATATTTTTTATATTATATATTATTATATTAACCTCTTATTACGAGTTATTTAAGCGACGTGGATATATAGTAATTAAATATAATAATAAAAGAGTAGTAATAACTATATATATATAGAAGTAGTAACGGCTATATATATAAATAGTAACGACTATATATATATAGGATTAGGCTATATATAGAGGTAGTAATAATTATATATATATAAAGGTAATAATAATTATATATAAAAGTAGTAATAACTATATATACGCGTATATATAGGCTATATATAGGGGTAGTAATAGGTTATATATACTCCGTTACTACCTTTATATATATGTGGCCGTTATTATCTCTATAGATACCCTCTATAGATACCCCGTCGCTGCCTCCTCTATTGCTACTATACGTACACGTCGCCCGAATAATTCGCGGCTGCATTCCTGCAGTGCCCGCGGCCACTAACCGGATATGGGGGGGTGTCTATCTAAGGAAATAAGGGGTGTCTTTCTAAGGGAAGGGGGTGTCTCTGTATCACGACTCAGAAGATATCGCGCAGTTTCCCTCTTTGAGATGATAACAATAGCGCTATTGATTTGAGACTTAGATAATCGAGAATGTTACTCGTAATACTACTTCCTAAGGTCTACCTTACTTATTTAGATTACTTAATTATTACTTACCGTTGTTGATAGAGGTCTGCTTGCGGGATAAACCAATTTTGGTGGTACAGTGGCCGGCTTGGCTACGGTAGCTATGCCGAATACTTTAAAACATGACCTCGTAGGAATCAAACCCTACCGGTCGCTAAAAGTAGCTTAGTATGGAGCGCGACCCCAAATTATCTCGGACCTTTGGTTACCACCGGCCTCATCCTCGACCACCTGTGAGGATCTTGAACAATTTTAATCCAAGCGGCATATACACTGCCGTGACTCCGATTGCCTTCAAGATGGGGTCCCAACAACTCGCAGTGTCTGTCTCCTTATTCTAGGGACTGCTGCGCCCGGCATCCTTCGCTGTCCCTTCGGGGTTTCACAGCCATGAACTCCCACCAGCATATGCTACCACAGGTGCAGCCAGCAGTACCTCTCCCAAATGGACGACCTGGTCACAATGTCTCCTACGCGTCTTCTCCGCACCCTCCACAGCAGTCGCCCTACTATGCGCCTTATCAGTATCAATACCCCATACAATACCAGCAACGGCCCCCTCAACAATGGACACCATATCCAGTTTCTATGCCTATGGGGAGAGGCTATCAACCATACCTACCGATGGCACACTATCCATTACCACAACACCTCCATCCTATGCGTCCCGCACTCCAGCACGTCCTACCGTCTTCTCCGATACATTCAGCACAAACCATTTACTCCCCAACATCCTCCAGCGCCTCCTTACACGTACCATCTTCAGCCTCTATGAGTACTTCAAATCCGCATCTCGCTCCTCCGACCCCTCCACCTCCTTCCGTCCCACCTCCGTCTCACAGAACTCCTTTCTATCCACCTCTTCCATGGCAGTCTTTTGAGGGCGCCTTCCCTGCCAGGGCTCTTCGGAGAAGAAGAAAGACGCCAGCGCCACAGTCTTCAAGCGTCCATGTTGAACTTCCTTCTCGACGCGGTTCTGCCGCTGACGAGGAGAGCGTCGCGGAAACAGCAACACCAAATGCTGATGCTCCACCTCAAGCAGAAGAAACGCTCCACCAACCCCTCAGCCTTGACACTCCCTCCACGTCACATCCTCCATCTGAGGCTCTCTCTACCCAACCAACGACTCCTTCTTCTGCCGCACCGCCTCACCAGTCCGCTCTGAAGATCAATCCTTCCGGTCGACCGAACGGGCATATAGTCCCTATCGTACCGGCAATCCCCAATATCCCCATCGTCTCTCGGCCGTCGAAAAGAGCCTCCGTTAGTGTGGCCTCCGAAGCCGTCAACGGTGCTGCTCCATCAAATACAGATCACCTTGCAAATGCTGTCAAGACTGCCGCAGCAGCCACCCAAGAGGAGACCGAGAATAATGCTAAGTCCCCATCGCCTCCTGTCAAAGCTTCTCCGAAATCATGGGCGGATCTTGTACGAACCATGGGGCAGTCCGCTGCATCTGGGACATCTCAAGCTACCCAGGCGATCAACGGCGCATTGCCCCAGGTCAATGGCTTCGCCCCAGCCAAATCAAAATCTCTAGTTGACGCTCTCAGCTCTTATAGTGTCAAGGAGATCAACGAGACTGCTAAAATAGCCTTTCTCGAGCCAAGAGGTCTTGTCAATACGGGAAATATGTGCTACATGAACTCTGTAAGCCGGAGACATCCCCTCAACGCTCGTAGGAAGCTTGCTAATGGCTTTGCAGGTCCTCCAGATACTAGTATTCTGCGTTCCGTTCTACAATTTTCTCGAAATTATTGGAAGGCAAGCGGTTCACAGCTTCAAAAGCGATACTCCACTCATGGACGCCATGTAAGTGGCGTCGCAAGGACCAAGGTCCACAACGCTTTAATACTAATGTCAGTAGGATCATGTTTATGCGCGAATTCCCTGTCATCGATGCCACAGTTTCAGTCGACCAGCTTCGAATGCGTCTTAAGGATAATGAGCTGGAGCAGTATGGCGATGCCTTTATTCCAGAGTTCGTATATGAGGTTATTCGGCGACTACCCAGATTCTCATCCATGAGAGTAAGCTCGGACAACTCTTTTTCGTTCTGACTCTTGACTGACATTCGTTAGCGAGGGCACCAACAAGATGCGGAAGAGTTTCTAGGCTTTATCCTGGAGGAAATGCATGATGAGTGCAGCCGAACGATGAGATCTATCAGCACTAAGCCATCTTCTGGCGCGTCTACTCCTACCAACGGCGTCACATCGCCCATCAGCGAGTTCTTTGATGCGCAGGATGGAAGCTGGTTAGAGGTTGGGCCTAAGCAAAGGGCTGCCGTTACTCGATCGTCCGGTACAATCGCTACTGAGTCGCCAGTGACGAAGATCTTTGGAGGGAAGCTCCGGTCAGAGCTGCGCGTACCAGGAATGAAGAACTCGGTGACGTTGGAGCCGTATCAGCCGCTGCAGCTAGACATTGGTGCTCCGCACGTCCGCAACATCGTCGATGCGTTGAAGGGCTTGACCAAGCCTGAGACTCTTCATGGTGACTTCAACTCACCCAGAGGGCCAGGCTTCACCGCAACCAAGCAGGTAACCATTGAAACTTTGCCACAGGTGCTCATTCTTCATCTTAAACGTTTTCAATATGACAGCAGCGGTGGTACGCAAAAGATTTGGAAGAAAGTGGGATACCCCTTGGAGCTCGAGATACCCAAGGAAGTATTTCCGCAACACAAGAGAGGGGGTCTGCTTGCTCATGGTGGGTTACCAAGATACCGTCTCATCGGTGTGATCTATCATCACGGCAACAATGCAAATGGTGGGCATTACACCGTCGATGTGAGAAGGCAGGAAGGACGAGAATGGATCCGACTTGATGACACGGTCATAAGGCGGATTCGAAGCGAGGACGTAGCGGAAGGAGGAAGTGAAGAAGACCCCGAAGTCCTTGCTGCTGCACTTGAACAGCATAAGAAAGACCAGAATCAGAGCACCAACGTTTACGAACATTTTGCTGCGGAGGAAGAGGAGCAGAAGCAGGCCCAAAAGAGCTGGAGTCAGGTCAACGGGGTGGCCTCAGTGGCGACACCAGCAGGCAAAAAGTGGTCAGGAATCGCGAAGGGGAACGTGACGCCGACAAATTCATCTGGGAAGATGACACCTGTAGGACGAGCTTTGGTTAAGGACAATAAGGTTGCATACATTCTCTTCTACCAACGAGTCAGTGGATGGAGGACTTAGGCTTTATGGGATACCATCATTTTTCGAGACCTATATCCAGGGAAGAAACGGTGCATGGCAAAAGCATTTGTGTTTTGAGTCATGGAAGCGTTGCATGTACGAAGTTGGAAGTCAAAGCGGCTGACTGGCTTATTCGAGGAGCTTGTAGTAGCGCACTCCTTACGAAATGTGGTGTAATGTACAAATGATTGTACATAGTTCAATAGAGTCGACATGACACCCATCTTCACTGATTACGGCCTACTGCCCGGCAGTTCTGACAAGGCACTTGCAATAGATTGGAGCCCAAGTCTTTGATAGAGGCAATATAATTGGCAATTTGCCCTTGTGCGCAACCGTGCGTTACTCGCCACTGATCAATTACAAAGCCGTTTCCCCTATGTAGCTTCACATGGAACGTATCTGAAGCATACACAGCCTTGGCCTTCTACCATGAAGGACGTTATATATCGTACAACCAGCCCAGTGGAAATGCAACATGGCCGGGTACTTCCTAGTCTTTCTTCGTGGAGCTCACGTCGCGGCAAGTCATATCCATCCTTTTCTATCCTGACAGCCTCAATTTCGCTGCCATACCGCCGCCTCACGAGCTCAAAGATGACAAAGCCCGCGCTCGTACTGGACCCTTGCTTGATGGTATTTATCAAGAACCCTCTGTAGAGCCGCCTGCGCCAGCTTCCGGCGCGCTGAATATGTACCGAACATTTCTGGTAAGTATCCTTGTAGGCGTCAATATACGTCCTCAGTATTGCGGACTTGGGTCTTCCAACCTTCGACTCCTTGTCTAGATCCGCGAGCGACTCATAGTGGATACTTTGAACCAAATTGAGCGGATGCAGGATGATCTGCTGGCTCATAGAGGCAGTAACCCCAGCAAGCATGAAGAAAGCGGGCTCGATACCGTGATGAGGACGTATAACATCGATAGTGTCCAGTCTCGTCCAGCCTGGACTTGAAGATAGGAGACAGTAGATTACCACCCAGGTCGCCATAGTATTTGGTAGCGAACCCGTAGTAAGCTTGTGCTTTGACGTGTTCAAAAGTTGCAAAAAAGGCTGCATAGCCGAAAGACTCTTTGATTACGGAAATCTGCCACCCTGCAAACACTCCTGAATAAATTCTGAAGTCAGCATTATTCATTTTGGGGATTTTTAGGCTGCTACGAGTATAAGAAGTGTTTTTGGGGTTGCAGCCCGGATTGTGCCATCTAATGGCACCAACCGACCATCAAATGTAGACCCGAAATATATCTCACATACCTCGACGACCGCATTTTCATAGCTAACTTCTCCCGTAATGCCACATGGTCTTTTAACGACCGCTCAGAACTTCGCTGGTCTTGTAACGAACAGAGAGAGCATCTAAGGGCGCAGCTACGACTGATTGGATCGCCCCAGCTGAGAAACCAGCTAAAAGTGTGCAATGAATAGGCGGTGGTGGGTAGACTCTCTTCGGTGATTAAGAAGGCGGATGGTGCAATGTCTCTAATTTCTGGAGGTAAAAGGTGTACAAGATTGCTCCTTCGCTATTGTTCGTCGGTCTTCCCGTATCCTGTGTTCGACGTTGGGGTAACATAGCCAGCATTGGCCAGCATAGGCAGGAGAACATGATTTGGGATGAAGCCCCACCCATAAAATCGGACAGCATTAGTCAATAAACCGGGCGTGCTCATGCGCAGCGACCAAGAGTCCTGAGCCTGTACTCTTATATTGATAGCCCTCGCAAAGGCCTACAACGGGCTTTAGTGTCCATTCAAAGCGACAATCATCAAGGATTCATATCAGGAAACTAGGAAAAGATCAGCTCGGCCCACAACGAGATCTCTCTTAGACTCACTCCACCCGCGTTCGAAAAAATGCCTTCACGGGTGCCCTGAAGTTTTAATGTTACCGCTTGGGAGCTGATAGCACTTACCCCATCTGCCGACGCACCGGTAGCTGCATTGCCCTTCTTGTCTCTTCGCAGGCCCGACGCTAGAGATTGATCTTCACTCGACTAAGATTGTGAAATATCGGTCGATGTAGGCTTCCTCAACCATTCTACTGCACCAGAATAGCACTTTTGACATGGTCAGGCCCTTAGAAATCTCGACAGTTTTGGTAAGCAGATGCCTACTCCAGCGCAGAAAATTGGCTGAACATCTGGTTTCACAGCTATGTTTATAACTTAAAACCAGGTTTGGTGCGTGGACTGAATTAGTGAAGAACCCTTTTCTGACAGTTTGGCTGGCATGTTCTCTCTGAGTTCTAGAGCTCTAGGGCCGTCTGCCTCGCTTTCCGAAGGTCTCAACCCTCATCACGAATATCTGGTGTAATTCTATTGGCTTCATTCTCTACTGAAAGACTGAAGGCGAGGTTAAACTCCGGGAACCCCGGTATTGAAAACAAACGCTAGGGATATCTTACAAACCAATCAACGCGAGTCGCGAGCACCTTTCTTCACTGATTCTTCCTGACCACGACACCGTCCACCGTTCAACTCACTTCTCTCACGCCTCCCTCGAAACCAGGGCAAACATGGCGGACGAAGTCAAGATAGATAAGGATGCCTTCAACAGCAGACTTTCTCACTTCATCTCGACATGGAAGAATGACAAGCGGCAGTCAAATGACGCGTTGTTCGGTGGTGTTGGGTCCATAGTGATCCTTATGGGCAAGAATGAGGATAGTCTCACCTTACATAAAAACAATGCTATGCATGTAAGTCGAGCTACCGAGGTGTCTAGTGAGAATCAGAGCTGACAGGCTTGTCCATAGTTCTGGCTACTTGGATATGAGTTTCCTGCAACGTTGATGGTCTTCACTCTGGATTGCCTCTACATCGTCACCACAACGAAAAAAGGTATGTCGCACGAAGAGTATGGCGATCCCATGCTGACTTGTGTCACTCCCGCTAGCAAAGCATCTCGAGCCTTTGAAAGGGGGTAAAGTCCCAGTTGAGATTCTTGTGCGTGGCAAGGACGCGGAGCAGAATGCTAAGCACTTCGAGAAATGCCTTGATGCTATCAAAAGCGCGGGGGTACGTTGCCTGAGTCAGCTCTAGCAAGCCTGGCATGCTAATACATTCCTAGAAGAAAGTGGGGACAATTGCCAAAGATACTTCAGCAGGCCCCTTCGCGGATGAATGGAAAAAAGAATTTGGCGACATTTCCAAGGATGTGGAAGAAGTTGATATATCGGTGGCCTTGTCTTTGGCTGCATTTGCAGTGAAGGATGGAGATGAGCTGGTAAATTTACACCCGCTTAGAAGTCAACCAGATTGCTGATCTCGAATAGCTATCTATGCGTACTGCTTCAAGAGCTGCCACCGGGCTAATCTCAGAATATTTCCTTGAGGAAATGTCTTCTGTCCTGGACGCAGAGAAGAAGGTCACACACGAGGATTTGCAGAAGAAAATTGACAAAAAGCTCGATGACGCAAAGTTTTTTAAAGGCCTGAAAACCAAATTACCAGATGGATTTGACAACAGCCAGCTCGATTTCATTTACGGCCCGACTATCCAGAGTGGCGGGAACTACGACCTCAAACAGTCAGCATTGTCGGACAGTAACACTCTACACCCAGGCGTCATAATCGCTGGTCTCGGCCTTCGGTACAAGAGCTATAGCTCGATCGTCGCCCGCACATTCCTGGTCGATCCAAACGGTAGCCAGGAAGGGAATTACAAGTTGCTGCACAATGTGCAACAGATGCTGATTCGAGAGGCTAGAGAGGGCGTGGTCATCAAAGACCTGTACAATAAAGCGTTGAGCCTCATCAAGTCCAAGAAGCCGGAATTGGAGAAGCATTTCTTGAAGACCATTGGTTCAGGTATTGGTATAGAGACGAAAGACGCGACCCTCCTGATCAACGCGAAAAACACTAGGCAGCTCAAGGATGGAATGACGCTCAATTTTGCGCCTGGCTTTACCGATATCGAAAATCCTGATCCCCAGGACAAGAAGAGCAAGACATACACTCTATTCCTTTCGGATACTATCCGAGTGAAGGGAAGATCCGAGGATGCAGCCAACTTCACCATCTCATCACCCGTCGATCTTGGCTCAATCTCTTTCTACTTCAAGGACGACGAAGCAGAGCAGACACCGCAGAAATCCAAGTCTAAGAAAGATCCCAAGATTGGTGCTGTCGCTTCCACCAATGTCGTCAAAACGAAGCTTCGAGCCGACCGGAACAAACAGGTCGACGAAGGAGCAGAAGCTCGACGTCGAGAGCATCAAAGAGAACTTGCTCAGAAAAAGCAAAAGGAGGGTCTGGCGCAATATAGCGAAGCCACTGGCGATGCGAATGGCGTCACTCAGAAGAGGTTCAAGAAGTTCGAATCCTACAAACGAGACAACCAATTCCCCTCCCGAGTGGCAGATCTAATGATTGTGGTAGACGTGAAAGCATCGACTGTTGTCTTGCCGATCATGGGTAGGCCTGTACCCTTTCATATCAACACTATCAAGAATGCCAGCAAGAGCGACGAAGGCGAATTTTCGTATCTCCGGATCAATTTTCTCTCCCCCGGACAAGGCGTAGGTAGGAAGGACGACCAACCCTTCGAGGACGCCAACGCACATTTCGTTCGGAGTCTGACATTCAGGTCTACGGACGCGGATCGCATGTTAGACATCGCGCAGCAGATCACTGATCTAAGAAAGAACGCAGTCCGTCGGGAGCAAGAGAAGAAAGAGCTCGAAGATGTCGTCGAGCAAGACAAGCTCCAAGTCATTCGAAGTGGGCAACTCCCATTCCTTTTCAAGATTCCATGCTAGAAAATTCTAGGTCGTAAGCCCCAAAACCTCGACAACGTCTTTGTCCGCCCAGGCCTCGACGGCAAGCGTGTCGCTGGTGAAGCCGAGATCCACCAGAACGGTCTCCGCTACAGCGATCACCGCGGCAGTACAATTGATGTCCTCTTCAGCAACATTAAGCACCTGTTCTTTCAGCCATGTACGCATGAATTGATTGTCATCATTCACGTACACTTGAGGGATCCGATCATGATTGGAAAGAAGAAAGCCAAGGACGTCCAATTCTACCGCGAAGCTACTGACATGGCTTTTGATGAGACTGGTAACCGCAAGCGAAAGCACCGCTATGGTGATGAGGAAGAGTTCGAGCAAGAGCAAGAGGAGAGGAGACGACGAACACAGCTTGACAAAATCTTCAAGAACTTTGCAGAGAAGGTGCAGGCAGCTGCTCCAGACGGCTTTGGGGTCGACATTCCTTTCAGAGACCTTGGTTTTAGCGGTGTACCTAATCGGTCGAACGTACTATGTCAACCTACCACAGACTGCCTTGTTCAACTGACCGAGCCGCCATTCATGGTGCTCACTCTGGACGAGATTGAGATCGTCCATTTGGAGCGTGTGCAGTTTGGTTTGAAGAACTTTGACATGGTCTGTGTGTTCAAAGACTTCCATCGCGCACCCGCACACATCAATACGGTCCCCGTGGAGAGCCTCGAGGGTGTCAAAGACTGGCTGGATTCAGTTAACATTCCATACAGCGAAGGCCCACTGAATCTGAATTGGGGGACGATCATGAAGACAGTCACCGCTGACACTCATCAATTCTTTGTTGATGGTGGATGGTCGTTCTTGACTATGGATTCCGACAATGAAGATGAGGAAGACGAGGAAGAAGAGTCTGCTTTCGAAGTATCCGATTCGGACCTTGCTGCCTCTGAAGTGTCGTCTGAAGACGAGTCGGACTTTGATGATGATGCTTCGGCTGATGAAGGATCTGCTAGTGATGATGAGAGCGGTGGGGAGGATTGGGATGAACTCGAAAAGAAAGCCAAGAAGAAGGATCGAGAAGGTGGCCTAGAGGATGAAGACACTGGACGGAAGAAGAAGCGATAGGCGCTCCCAGGTGAAGCAGACTGATACCCTTGAATTACCGGCATCCAGCGCGGTCTCATTTGAGGCCTTTTACTTGGATCTCGGAAGCAGTCTGGTCCATGATCATTTGGATCTAATATGCATTATTTGATTTTTCGAACAACGATGCTTTACAATTCTCGTTTGACTGCACCAAATAACATCGACAGTAGACAGACGATGAGTGCATTGAAAGACAATACCAATACTCTAGCTGATCAAAGCAAAGCTCATGATACTAAAATGGCTGCCTCCAGACCAGGGATGAATCCTGGTAAGGACAGAGGACAGGTTTGATCGATCGGTGAGTAAAGCGCCTCGAGAAACGGATTTCCTAAAGGAGCACAACTTATGGGCCAATAGTCCTCATCACCATCATCCAAAAGCTTTACCAATCAGCAACTGTGCAAGATTGGTCGTCACTACCGCAATGCAGCTCTGCATCCTCATTTATATTGGTCCGAGTAGTAGATGTTCATTTCTGCTCCTGGCTATTTACTTCCAACTTTTGCTCTCTCTTTGTTCTCATACATGCGCAAAGATCCCGCATTACGCCTAGCTGATTATATATCAAATCCAATGCAGCGCATATCCGTAACGATCGTGATTACCATTTTCGGGGTAACCCGTCAAAGAGTGTGATTCATCCCCATTGCAGGCCCATACATCCGACCTTCTAGATCTCTCGTCTAGATCTCCCCTTACTCGCCCGCCCTGTACATTTGGAACATACTAACCATCCTCGCCTGCTGATCTGGCGTAAATTGCGTATAGCACGCATCAGTCGAATAATCCATATAATTATTAATAGGATCAAGACCTGGGGTTCTACTACAGCTATCTTTCCCCTTTGGACAACCGATGGTGCTTACGCCTTCCTGAGGCGTGTCATCAATATAGTCACCGCCGTCAGTAGGGGCGCAGGTGTTGCCCTGGAAGGTGTGCAGCATGCCGAACCAATGGCCGACTTCATGGACGGCAGTTTTGCCCTCGTTGTAGCCGGAAATTGGAGCTGGGCTGCCTGGCATGCTTCCAGCGAGGACGTTGCAGCCGTCGATTGCGTAGTCGATGGCTGGGTACTCGGTTTGTCCGCCCTGGCCGTTTGTGTAGGTGATTTGAGTGGGGAGCGTGCAGTAGCCTAGCAGGGTGGAGGCTGGACTGTACGTGTAAGGTGCGGTGGAGAGGTTGGTCTGGAAGTAGACGTTCAAGTCCTTGTAGGTGCCTTTTCGGAGAGCCTGCTTCATGGATGTGCTGTTCGCGTCTGTGGCCCAGTCGTCCCTGATGGTGTAGGTAGCAGGGTTAGCGGCAAAAACGATGTTGGCGGGACGGTATGCTATGTTCAGGGCTGCGATTTGGCTGGTAGCTAGTCTTTGACGCACGGCAGCTGAATAGAAGTGGGCTTGGTCGAAGGTGGTGACGAAGTGCATGTGTAGCTGGACGACGATTTGCTGCCCTCGCTTTTCGAGACCGGCTTTTCTGGCTTGACGGAGCTGTGCGTGTGCTGTACGGAGTTCTCGGCTTGGTGATTGGGTGCCGCACATTTGCTCGCTGATGTTAGGGATGGTGATGCCATTATCTACTGGGACTGCGTAGGCGGGGATGCTAGCGAAGGCAAGGATCAAGAATGGTTGGAGCAACATGATGTTTGTTGGTCAACACAGATAGGTGCAAGGGGCAAGCAGGAATGTGGATGAGAAGAGATAATAAGAAAATGAGGCAGTATATATAGGTAAGACTATGCTTACTCGCAGCAAAGGGACATGAAGAAGAAGCCCAGAGCGTCTGTCTCCACAACTTGGGTCAAATCGTGGTGGCTTCTTCTACTCCTGCTCCAGCCTTTATGAATAAGAAAGGCGGAGTTGGAGGCGGAGTTGGATCCGGACACGGAGTTGCATCCGGACGTTTTCGAATCAGCACAAAGCAACAACGTGGTTCGCGCGAATGCCCAGACCTGCCCAGAGCCTGGAATAGGACGTCTGTACCGCAGAAATGCCATGAAAAAGAAAAACTTTGAGACGCAAGTGGTTGGTAGATATTGTATGAGATGGCAGTCTTTGCTCGTCGAAAATCTAGACCTGTTAACCCTTAGAAGTTATACAGAACAATGCCCCAACGCCAGGAAACCTCTTGGCAAACCGCGTCTAGATAATAAAGCTTGGAGAAGATGTTCATGCAGCGTCATTACCAGGCCTTTGAATTCCGGTTGCGGTGGCCGTACTTGGCCGGTCATTGTTCCACGACAGATATGTGTGATCTCCAAGTTTCCTAAAAAGCAGTCAGACGAGCTGTACGATTCATAGACGGCTACAAAGGCGTACCTGGGCTTGATGAGATGTGTAATCGTAAATAGAGTGCCAAGAACAATGCAGATGCCTCCAACGGCCACGTACGCAATCCCAAGGAAAGGGTTCTTCCCTCCCATCACCGTTCGGGTTGAGATGACCAAGGTCTTAGTGCCTCCATATTTCGTGACAGGGAAATCTGTAATTATCAGCAGCAGACAGCATGAAGCAGTCGGAAGACATACTACTATCAATATCCACCTGATACATGCTACATTCCATGGTCTCGTTATCATTACGCTTTGCCAGCTTGCTGAAGTTGGGGAGGCCGGCAGTCCTCATCCAGACCTGGAATGGATAGTCCGTATCTAGTTCTGGGGGCGGAGCTTCCGCAGTATAGCCATTTTGGTATCGTAAATGCCAGTTGGGTGGAACAGCTATAGCCCCATAATCGTATTTTGTGTGGCCGTAGAGCGCAGCATCTGAACTCCACGCAATTCTATCTTCTGTCATATTGTATGTGATATTTTGCGCATTACTGAAATGCGGGTTCAATTGTACCGGATTGGCGATAGTATCGTTGAAAAGTGAATTTGCAATGAGGCCGCAAGGGTAGTACGGCTTTCCAGAGTGGTCGGTGTTCAATGGATCGCAAGCTCCAAGGGAGCCGTTCGATACAGCAGTACCCTTCAACTGATTCGAATCCAATGACTTGACGTATCGTCGATGGTTCTGGTAGAAATTCGTAAGGCGGTAATATAAGAGGACTGGAGGTTTGAGGTTATCAGGAATATTGAATTGGAGGGAGCACACGGGTGTATCCACGGGCGTAGTTCCGGCGGCGTATGTCCTGTTGGTGCTGTATGTCTTCCATTGATACTTTGATTCAGTGGAGCAATTCTCACTCGAACCCTTGAAGGATGACGATGTATATTGACTAGGGATCGGTTCATAGATCGTGCCATTTTGGAGATCGGTACAATGCGAGTAGTCAATTGATATCTCTTGTACCTGAACAGAGCGCATGTTAGCAAGCACGTACGCAACCTGTGTCCGTCTTGTAGCTACCGACCTGGGCGCTGGCGTATAGTAGTAGGCCGCCTATGGGAGCGAAGATGATGCCGACGGCAAAGAACAGAGGGAGCACGGTCTTGGGGGTGAGGATGGGTCTGCGCAGTGTCAGGCCGCTGTCTTACTGCACCGCGCACCCGGGATCTGGCGGGGTGAAGGGAGATACTCACTGCCATGCTTTGAGTCGTTGCTGCCGGAAAGCAGTATCTGTAAGTCGCAGAGTCTTTCGTTAGCCAACGACCACTGCGTAGAAGTATATCAATGCGATATCAACGCGCATAGACTATAGCTGGGCTTGCCGTCTTACTTGCTGGCCTCCTGCTCTTGACTTTCTTTTGCACCTCATCATGCTCCTGACCTTCTATCGAGCCAGTATCATGCTGGATTTCCGTTGGTGACATGTTGCGTATAATGGGCACATGAGGACCTCCACGCCTCGAAAAGACTGTAATCGTGTATTCGAAGGGAACACACCAGCTGCTACGGTGGTGGTGAACCGTAAGCTTAGGGCCTCGGGCTCAGTATTCCGCATTTCTTGGCATCTTCTGGGTCCTCTCCGTAGAACTTCTTTTTCCGCCACAAGCCTCCGAGCACGCATCTTTCTTGTTCAACGTTCTTCTCTCTTCGCTCTTCGCTCATCTTTGCCAACACAAGTACTACCCTGTAGACGATAGGCCGATACGATAAGATTTGAGAAGCCGTCAACAGATGCAAGCTCTCGATGTCCCGCGTCCTATGAGCACCCTTGTCTTGTGATCTTTAAAGGCTACTATATTAAAGTCATATCTCGCACAAAGTTGATCTTTACAGTACATCACAGGAAGGAAACAAGCATCTAGAGCGGCCTCTACATTGGGAGGTCAGCAGCCGCCGTTCCACTGTGAAAGGCCTTTCACGTCCCAATTTGTCAAAGCGCGTCGTGCTCAGAATATCTGTTACTCTCTATTGCTAATGTAATCAGGTATGTACGGAGTACGCAAACACTTCCGTCAAAATTTCAATGAAAGAGCTGCAAAGAAGATTGCTGCGGAAGAGCCGCAGGACTTTCTGTTAGTTGTGAACCGAGCCTACATGTCTGTCATTCATTTGATACGTGAATCCTATGGCAACCCATTACCCTGTCTCTTTTCTGAGTATGATCCCAAGTCTTTTCTAGGACATGTCAAATCATCCTTTGCTACTCTCCAACAGCCGTCTGTTTCTGGAGTAATGACGCCGCGTTACCTCTATAGAACCCCTCCAGATGCTCTTCCCCAACGCACCCTGGCAAATCTCGTTCAATTCTCCTGACCAACAGCTTCGTACCCTCAAACGGCGTCCAGGGAACATCACTACCAAAGACTAAGCGCTCTTTTTCTGTGAACTTCAACAACGCGTCGACCAGACTCGGCAGTGGATCTCCAGCCAGATCAAATCAAAAATGCTGATTCAACGCAGACTTGACCTGCTCCTCGGTAGGTATACAAATGTGTGGAGGCGGTTCTCTCAATCGTGCGATTACTGAACACCTTCATGCCGGACTCCCCAAATCGCGCGTCATTTCGCTAGATGGCTCTGGCGTGCCATCATCTGCCAAAGAGGCGGTTTCGTTCGCTTTGCAAGGACTGGACGCTATCCTTGGACGCCAAACTGCTGTACCTATCAATTTTGAGAGTCTGACGGCGAATACAACTACGGGGAAGACTGCACCTTGGAAGGAGCGGACAAGACTAATGACAAGGGCGAGGAATTTTGGGGATGGGAGGATTTGCCGATGGTGGAGGATCTTGTTTTGACAGAGAAGTATTACTTCAAGTAGAGCGCTTTGTGTATGATTGATAAGATTTGTAGACTTTGAGTGAAGGAAGTTATGAGTGAAATCAACAACGACCCAACCTTTAGCGAATCGAGCTCATCGGTCTTTGCCAACCTGCGCTCAACATGATGCTGCGAAGAACTGATCAGGGCTTCACGCGAACGAGCACTCGCTCCTAGCATGGTGTTAAGCCCAAAAGTCCCCACCAATTATGGCTCAACATCGCCAACTACATTCATCGCACACCGCTATCGCCCCATCGTTTGGCCCCGATCTATCCGAAAGGCTACCTAGGAAATACGAATCTTCCAGAATTTTTTCTGCTTGTTGCATGAGTTAGGGATCTGATCCTCTCGGATGCAGTGTTCCTGGCATGTCTTACTCCTCTAGACGCTGCTCACCCCTTCTTCGTTATAGTTGAAACGTGATCCTGGTCAAGGGCTTCTGCTCCTAGACTCAACTAGCCACCCACCAGCAGCACCACTAGGATCCAGGCTGATGGTCGTACTGATTCGATCTGGCACAACAAGAATGCTCTCGGCCTGGCTCTCATCGTTCGTCTCGCTCGAAATGTCGGAATCTGAAGGGATGGGGCTAACGTAGATAGAGGGGTACATGAGATGGCCTGTTGTCTGGGGGTATAAGAGAAGCGAAAAGACCATGGTCTTATCGTCCTTCGTGGTGAAACGAGCCTTCCTCTGGCTACCAACAAGCCAGATGTCGGGATTAGCTTGTACTTCGTAGCTGAATTCTAGTGCTTGGCTGCCTGCGTCCGCGCCGCTATCGCTGTGCCATCTGCGGGTATGGGTAATGATAAGCTCCATGGGGAGAGCTTGGCCGATGGCAAGAGTATTTGACTCTGGAGTGGGGCCTTTTAGTTTGATGAGAGGTCTCAAACGAGCCGTGTGCACAACGTGCATTTTAGGGATTCCGACAGGGACAATGAGATGTTGCAGTGGCGATGTCTTGACAGCGCCATCTAGTGGGATTGTCCTGTGGTCTTCATGCCAGCTTCGCAACCAATTGGCAAGATTCTCGCCCTGGTCTGCTGGAAGACCAGTAAGGACAAGTGCCCAGGCATAGTCGTCGAAAGCTCCAAGAGTGAACTCACGTCGAAGCCCGATCGCTTCCAGATCTTGCGACGGAATTCGGGTACGCAACGCCACTAGTAGGGCAGGTTTCAATAGACGTGAGAACTGGCAGAAATGGGTGGTAGACAGGGCATTAGAGAACAACCCCTCGACTACGGCGCAGATCTCCTCGTCGAGACATCGATAGTCAACGTGAAGGGACAATTTCTTTGGTTGTGGCTTGCTTGCATTAAAGTCAGTCATGCGACGTATCCTAGAGATGAGAGAAAGTGGCTGAGGGGCGAAGACGTCAAGCTCAGTATCAGTCAAGGGAAAAGACTTTGCGTGAAATTCACAGTTGCCTTCTAAGTGGCAGTTCGCCACTCGAACCGGGACAGGTGTAGCCGCGCCTATGGTGAACTTCGCAAACAGGGTATCTTGTTTGAATATGTCTTGTACGTTGACAGCCAATGGTAGGAGGATGGGGATGCTAGTGTTGCAAGCGTATGTGAAGTCGCCCCTGGCTGTAACGTATTTAATTTCAGCGCGCACATTGATGTCTCCCAGATCGCTCTCGAGGTCATAAGCTATCCTGAAACAGGCGGTAGATTCTGCGGACAAACTACCAAAAACGACAACTCCTGAATGACTTGCATCTATTATAGTGACACCCCCTTCTTCAACAACAGCCTCCGCAGTATGAAGTCGAAGTCCGGCTGATGCAGCTCGTAGAACGAGCAAACCCTGAGAGACATCGTTGCCGCCACTAACAATCTCAACTTTGATTGACTTTGGCTGCTCAAGGTCTACACTTTCGTAGTGTGTCAGGCGAACATGAAGGCTTGTGGATTTAGGCCAGACGAGAAAGCGTTGTTGGTCAACGGAGCGTTTCTGTCTAAGAATCACGGAATCTCTGGGCCTGGTGAGGAGCGAAGTATTAGACACAGGGTACAGATCGTGCACGAAGATGATATTTGAGCACTGGATGGCGATATTACTCAAGGTGTACCACCCTGGTAGCATCATACTTGATCTGAGTTTGATTTCCTCCGTGCCTGGTTCATTCATTTGAACGTCGTTGGCAGATAGCCAAATCTCGGAGCGTTGCTCCTCTCCAGTGCTGATGATTTTAGCTTTCACAGTCTGAGCTTCGAAGCTCTCTGGTAGAAGACTCCGTATTCGTAGCCACAATTCAAAGCCGTCGTGCTCAGGCATGTGCCTCATGTACTTGGCGAGGCGGATACCATCAAAAAATTGGTCCATTGGGACTGATACTGGCTGACTCAGTGACTGCGAGGCTGCTATAATGGATCGCATATCCACTTTAGTGTTACTGATCGGCTGTTGGGTGTCCACACGTCTCTTCAACCGAATTCGAAACTCCTTGCTCGCTCCAATTGTACTTTGAACGATCTTGGCCAGTGTCCTCAGTGCAATTCGGACATGTTCCTCAACTTTCCCCAGATGACCCAGGCACTGAGCGTACATGTCGAGCATGGCTATCTCCAGATTGGACCAGTCATCCTTCGCATAGAAAGGAGCTAATTGACGGAAGTATGATGCAGCCACACTGTAGTCTTTGAGCTGAAAATGAGTCACTGCAAGATCAGCAGTCATTGCTTCTGCAGCCTTCTTCCTGTCCCCAACGACGTAGCATGCTAAGGCCGAGGTGGTCAAGTCCTCATACATGGCATAAAAGTCGTTACTAGAATCAAGCGCTGAGAGCAACACCCCGTTACATATACCAGCAGTAATCGGACTCCGTGCTTTGGGGGGTGGTTTTTGATTGTCCGCCTTATCCTGGCTCAAGTCATTGTCTAAGTCAACGTCTTGCATGTTGTCCTCTTGCAGAACGGACATCAATGCAGCACCAGCTAAACCACCTTTCCATCCACCATGGCGAAGACCAATGCTACTGAGGACTCTTCTGGCCAAAGCCAGAAGGTCTCCTCGCTGCGCTGCTAGTTCTTGAGCACCCGCACGGCTCGTCCCGGGGGGTAAGAGCCTCACGGCATCTAATGACGTTAACAAAGGAAAACTCTCCTGCGCAAGCGGTGCTGGTTTAGCAGAGCCTTGAGTTATCAAAGAGCTGGTCCGTGAGGGGAGACCGATACGGTGGACACTGTTAATGGTTTCAGAAGCTTCTTCCTCGGTTCCCGTGTTACTCATGCTGGTCTTTGATCTTAGCTGGCGCAACAAAGGATCGAGCTGGGCCGATAGAGAGCGTGTTGATATTGCTTCGAGGATACGCTGGCTTGCAGAGAACTCCCAGTCGCTGATAATGTTGTCGATGATATCTTCTGTTGTCGAGACCAAGCCATTTTCTGGGGAGGACTCACTAGACTCACGGATTGCGGTCTTGATGTCTTCTCGAATGGTATGGGCAATAGTTGTCAGAAACTCTGCGCCAGAAGCTGTAACTTCTGCGAGCATAAGAAGGTCCTCTGGTCCAGTGCCACTTGGCTTTGGTATGTCTTGTTCAACATTTCTATGTACACCATTGAGATTTTGGGGGTGCCCAGAAGCATTTGATGTTGGCGGCATTGTCGTTGCATTTGCAAGCCGAAGAGACAAGGATGCTTGGCGTGCGAATACATAGCACTGGAAGTCAAACATCGATATCTTGTTCGTGAGAATCAGATCTTGGAAGGCCTTCCTATCTGTATCTAATATGGATGCGCCCAAGTCGAATTCTTGACTTCCGAAACCCTGATATGCATCAAGGGTGTCTTCAACTTTCCTCCTCGCCTGCTTGAAAGCCTCAAAGAGCTCTTCTGTGTAGTCGCTAAAATGCGCTGTCTGCTGTCCAGGGCTGTCATTGTTACGTTCCTCATCAATGACCGCTTTTAGGCCGAAGGCAAGTTCGTGATACCCAGTAAGAGCATCCTCGATCAAGCCTACACTTTCGAATCCCCTCGCCAGGCCTTCTTTCAATATAAAGAACGTATTGAAATTCCAGCCCGGAAGGCTTCTCTGCATTTCTTTCTCTTTAATATCTTCCTCATATTGGCTGACCCTGAGATCGAATGATGCTAAAATCAGGGATTTGAGCTTCGATATCAAGTCGTCCCAGCCATTCGTGCCATCTTGAGATAGTCGATTTGCCTTTTTTGGCTCCTCCGTAGAGCGCTGTGAAACCTCGACTTGGACCACACGGTCCACGGAATTCTTAGATGCCCCATTGAAGTCTGCACGTATCTTCTCAATCAAGCTGGTAGTAGAACGCGAGGGCCAACGACTGGAAGTGGGTCTCTTCTCGGTATTGCTCTCGTTCTTGGTGCTACCGGGCGGCCTTGACTCGTCCGTAGGTGCTGAAGGCACATTGACTATGAGCCATTCACAAGCGTCATGATTCTCTTGCTTGCTTTTTGAGGAACTGCTTTGAGCATTGACCCACTCCCGTAATAGCTTCCTTGCACTTGCTTTGTAGGTGTCGACATCGTTACATCGCAATAAATAGATTTTCAAGTAGGGTGTCCGCCGAAGGCCTGGTATCTGGTGCCTTCTCTCCTTTCTTGGGCTGTCGCCCTTAGAAGCAGATCCATTTTCTTGATTGGCAGAGGTGCCTTCGTTTGAAGTCAGATCGTGGGGACGGCCGGAGGTTTCCTCTGGCACCAGCTCTATATGTAGATTACTGATAGAGCGAGTAGGGCGTGCTGACCCTGGGGACCAATGTAACTCCTTCAAAGGCAGTCGCGGTCGGAGCTCGCTTACGAGACTCTCATATATTGCAGAAGGGTCGCGGTATTCAACTTTCACCCTTGACGTTGGGTCCATAGCAGTACTGCCAATTGAAAGGCCTCACACAAGCCATTGTCATTACTCGACTGATCCCTCGGCGTTTGCAAGGTGTGCGCTAACATTTTTGAAGCATTCTTTCTTTGCCTCAGTCCCTCAGATGTGCCAAGCTCTGCTAAGCCCCTTCGGGTTAGCGCCTTCTGCTTACTACGGAACCTCCAGGTAGCACGTCTAAGCGTAAAATCCGAATATTACGTCTAGTTCGCCTTATTTTAATTATCGATTATTAAAATACCCGTACTATTCTACTTTTAGATTAATACCGTAATCTTAACGATAAAATTTAAATTTATTATATATTAATATAGCCGCGTATAGAAATATTATAATTAATAATTACTTTAATATTAATAGAATTTAAATTATAAACGACTATTTATAGACTTTCTTATTATTATCTATAAAATTATAATACCGATATAATAAAAATCCTATTAAAAGTATTTATTAATTAATTAATTATCGTTATTTATTAAATATTAAAGAGTATATATTTATTATTAGAGATTAAAGATTATTCTTTATCTAGCCCCCCCGATAAAATACGATATATTTAAACCCTAGAATTTTATAAAGATCGCGTCTTTATTATCCTCGTTATTATTTATTATTTTATCTTCTCTCTTTTCCCCTTCCGTCGGTTTATCCTAATTTATATCGAGGCCGACTATTTTTACGTTCGTTTTAAATTTTACTTTAATATCTAGTATATCTTTATTATTAAGGATTATATTATTAATTTTAATATAATTATAAAGTTTCGCTGGTTCGAGTTTCTTTTTATATTAAGAGCCCTTTTAAATTATATAATAATATAAATTATATAAAGCCTCTTTACGATAGTAATTATTTAAATAAAATAAATTCTCTATATTAAAAGTTAAAGATCGTAACTAAATTATTTATATTAAATATTTATTTTTTTATTTAAAAGAGTCTATTAAATTCGTTATTAAGGCTCCGTAAACTTTATCTCCTATATCGAATCCTATATTTCGCTACTCCGCTCGAGTATTTATTATAATAAAAAGATAATTAGGACTATTATTTATCGTTAAATAAATTTTAATATAACGGAAATAATAATTAAAATAAAACTATATATCTATAGATCCGGGATCTTTATTATACTCGTTATTAATCGAGTAATTAAGATAATTTAAATACTAGATATTATACCTAAAAAGAATACTCGCTATATCTTTACGAATAACTTTATTAACGCCGAGTAGGGTAATATATAATTAATCCGTTATATAAATAACCCCCCCGAGCGTTTCGGGGTCTCCGATCGGGATATTATAATTTTAATTTATACTATATTTTATTAATTTATAAAAGCCTCCTTTAAATATTAACCTCTCGTTCTTTATTAAATAAAGGATAACTTCTTCGGTATAAATAAAGTAATATTTATAAATCTAGTTACGAGTCTCTTTTAGAAGCGTTTCGAATATTATTATAATATAATAATAGTCCGATAGATTTTAAGTATAAGGTGAATTAGTTAATATATATATTATATTATAGTAGGTATTAGGAAAAGAGAGTATTAACGATTTAAATAATAATTCCGATATTATAAATTAATAATCGAAAAGAGATTAATAATCGAAAGGGGATTAATAATCGAAAGGGGATTAATAATCGAAAGAGGATTAAAAATTAAAAGAGATTATCCAAAATTTTATTAAATCTAAACTCTAGTCTAGGAAATAATTTTAAAAGTTTAAAAGTTTTAGGCGGGGGGCTAGCCTTCTAATATTAAACTCTTAAAGATAATTAATAGTAAATATATCTTAGGGTCGAGCCTAAAGTTATTTAAACCTAAAGATTTAATTATTTAAAATTAAAACTTTAGTTATTTAATATTAAGATTTCGGATTTATTATTACTATAATCGTAGTCTTATCGTTACTATACGTAAACTTTTATTATTATTACTATCTAAAAATCTAGGACATTAATACTAGTATATTTATAATTATAGAAAATAGAGTTAATATATTTATAATTTTAAACTCTAGTAATAAATTCGAAATTTCAGTTTTATTATAATTATTCGTAGGTTTAATATTACTATCTAAAGGACTATTATAAATAACGCGGTAAAACTACGCCGCGCGGATTTATTAATTTTTTAACCGTTATTAAGGATTATTATAATTATATTTAAAAATACTTTATTAGATTATTATTATTATCTTATTAATCTCGGTTTATATAATATTATTCGCGACTAAAGAGGAGGGTTCCTAGGCGGCCCCCTTTATAAATAATAATAACTTAATATATAATAGTAGAGTTAGGAAGGTCGGGTCCTCGAGGTATTTAAATACGAGCTAAATATATACTTTATAAAATTATTTTTATATTAGTTTCTAATAGCGGATCTTCTCTCTAACCGGACACTTAAGGTATAGGTTAATATTAAACGCTTTTTATTTATTTAATATATATAGGCCCTTCGTTTATATATAATATTATCCCTCCTCCCCCGTTATTAATATATTCCTATTAATATTTATATCCCTTACCGCTTTTTATTATTTAGCGGTATAACCGAGAGGGTATTTTAAATTATATATTATTCTAGCTAGATCGAATTCGCTTAATTAATTTATAAAGATTCTAGCCGGGCACTAGTTAATTATAAATAAAATAATTTAATTATCTAAATAGATACTAGATTTAAAGATTTAGTCGATTTTTAAAATTCCTAGATTTATAAATAAAGTAAAGTAGTTATAGGCTACGAAGGTTATATATAGGCGCTCGGCGGGTCTATTAATATTCTTTCTAACTAAGTTATAAAGGTCGTAATAAATAATATTATATATTATTATTCTTTAGGTTAGAGGTTTAGCGGCTTTAATATCGCGTTTCTTTTTTATAAATTTATTAGAGTCCTCGTCTCTTTTAATTTTAAAGTTTATTTTTTTCTTCCTTTATTTTATAAATATTCCTTTAATAAACTTTATAGCTTTATCCTTTCTAGATTTAATAAGTATTTTTTATTTATATTTAATAAACGTCTCTTTATTATTAAGTTAGTCCTTTATATTCTTATAATTATAGTTAATATCGTTATCGATTAATATAGCGTCGTTATCGATTAATATACCGTCGTCGTCGCTTTTATTTACCTTTTCCTTCTTTTTTCTACTATAAGTCGATTATTCTTTTTTAATTTTTTAAGCCTTAAATACCGCCGGTTTAATTTTTAGAACTAACGCGTTATTTTTATTTAATTTACGTTTTATATCTAGCTTCGGGGCAGGCCCTTTATACTTTAGTTTAATATTATTATCTTCGAAAACTAATCTATAATCCTCCGTAAAATAATTCTAACTATAATATTAATATAATAAATAATAGAGATTAACGAGTAGGATTTATTAAAGTTCCGTTTTTAAATATCTCGCTTAAGATTATCCTTATATTTATATTATTAGAGGACGATTTACTTAATAGATCCCCTTCGTTATTATTATTATTAAAGTAAACTATATTATTTAAGAGATCGTTAGTCTCCGTAATTAATATTAAATTATAAATATTATTATCCTTTACTATAATTAATATTAAAGTATAAAGATTAAATAAAGAGATTAAGAAAATTAATTTAAAAAAAAGAAAAAAGAAGTAAAAATTAAAATAAGAGTTAATTTAAGAAATAATTTTAAAGTTTAAAGATTTTTAGGCGGGGCTAGAGGCGCCTAAATATTATTATTAATAATTATATTATTTAAAAATGAATTTTTATTATTCGAAAATAAACTTTAAGTTTTTATTTAATTTAAGGATATCTAAGATTCAGCCGTTATTAATATTAGATAAAGAGATTAGATTAAAACGTTATTATCTAGTATTAAATACTTATTTAAACTTTACCTCTTAGCTAAAAATATTCAAATTTTAAAATAATCTTCTAAAGTAATAACTTCGTATATTAACTAGTATTAAATATTTATTTAAGTTTCACCTCCTAGCCAAAATTATTTAAATTTCAAAATAATCTTCTAGAGTACTAACTTCGTATATTAATTAATATTAAATATTTATTTAAACTTTACCTCCTAGCCAAAAATATTTAAATTTTAAAATAATTTTCTAAAGTATTAACTTCGTATATTAACTAGTATTAAATATTTATTTAAACTTTACCTCCTAGCCAAAAATATTCAAATTTCAAAATAATCTTCTAAAGTAATAACTTCGTGTATTAAGATTCAATACGTAAGGTTTACTAACGATTATTATTACTAGTATTATTATTAATATTTACCGTATTAACCCTATTATTATTATCGTCGGTAATATAATAATTCACTTTATTTATTAATTTCATTTAAATCTTTATTACTTTTATTCGTTAAAGCTCTTTACCTCTCTTTACTTTTTATCGATTTATTATTTAACTATTTATTATATTATCCTTATTAGTATCTCGTAAAGATTCTCTTTCCTTGACGGTCGCTAGAGCCTCGATCCTCGTATTTATAATTAGAGCGACGAATAAATTACTAGTAAATATACGCTAGAAGACTAACGAAACGATATATTAAACTAGAGAACTAAAGGTATAAATCGATCTAATCTAGGATATATTAAAAAAGTTCGTTAATAATACGGAGATTATTAATAAGATTATTACTAAAGTATAGAGTATATTAATAAATAATAAATTTTAGATAATAAGATTCGCGAGTAAATAAAAGATATATAAAGCGCTAGACTCGACGATTTTATAGGATATATAAAAACGGGCGATAACTAATCGTAGATAAAAAGAGAAATATATTAAAAGTATACGAAATATATAGGGGACCGTAGTATAAAATTAGTAATTCGATACTATAAGAGAAAATCACCTCGGTTATATAAATTAAATCGCTAAGAAATTTATTTATAACGATATTTATTCTATAATTATTTAGTTAACGATTAACTATTTAAAACGGAATAATTATAAACGAGGATCTATACGTAAAAGTATCTTAAAAGATTAATAGACGTTAAGTAACTTAAATAAAATTAATATTTATACTTTTTTAATTAAGTCGGGCCTAACGGATAAATAATTAATAAAACTAAAAATTAATCGAAAATATTTAGTAAAGTTAAAAATAGATAATAACGAGGGACCTTTATTACGAGGAAAATATAGGAGATATAACTATCGAGTGGTTAATAATAAAGAGATTAAACCCGAGTCGGTAGATTATAAAGTTAATAATAGCGATTTAAACGGTACCTCGGAGAATAAAGATATAATATCTTCGAGCGGTAATTTTAATAAGGACGATAATAATAATAACGATAATAACGATAAGAATCAAGGAATAAATAATCGGGTTAAGTATTTCGATTATAATTATACGGGCCTATCGGTTAATTCCTTTAAACGAGTAATAAAGAAAAATCTAAAAGTTACTAGTATAAATAATAAGGTTAGTTAAATCGGTACCCTCTAAGTATTTATAAAAACTAGGTCCGATTTACGATATATTTATTATATATACTTATACGTTATAACTAGATATTTCGGCCTATAAACTAAATTATTAAACGAAGAGAGTATCCGTTTACGATTAATTAAATACTAGTATTATCGAAGTAATATAAATACTTTTAAGATTAGTGTAGTTATTAAAAATTAATAACGGATAATAGCCCGATTATAAATAGACGATAATAAATATAGGGTTTATAGATACCGAACGATTAAAGCGAGTATTAAAGTATTCCTAATTAATTAAATATCGCGGTTTATCGTTCGTGAAATAGGAGGGCTAGAAGTATAGGATACCTAGAAAAAGACGGGTAACGTTATTATTAAAAGTATATTTAATTAATTATAAACGGGGGTAAATTTAAAGGGTAACTCTAAAGTTAAAATTAAAAATATTATAACGGAGGAGTTCGATATATATCTTTATTATTAAATAGAGCGGAATAAATAACTTAATAAGGGGTAACTACGGATAATATTTTATTTATTAATATAATAAATTATCCGGTAAAATCCGATATACTAGGCTCTATATATATACCTACGACTTAATTATAATCACTAATTAGTTTTATATCTTTATTATATTAAATATACTCGGCTTAAAGACTCGACTTTCTTTTAATATATCGATATAAATATACCTAAATATCTCGTTTATAGGTATAGAGTTAATATTATATAAGAATTAGTATCTTTTAATAACGAGACTACTAATAATTATATAAAGATTATTCTAGGTTTTTATAAAAATATAACCGAATAATAAAAGAGGGTAAAGGGGCGGGGAAAAGTAATAAACGGTTATATATATAAAATAAATAAAATCTAGGAGTTAATAGATACGGTTAATTATAATTAATTCGGTCTAGTACTATATATACATAGGGATATAAGGATTACTCGGCCTAAAATATTATATAATTTAATATTAGGCCGCCTAGATACTACCCTCCAAAGGATTATTCTTTTATAATTTATAGAGGTAAGGGAAGATAATAAAACCCTAAATAACGAGAAGTTTAATAAATAATTAAACCTCGCCTTTATTTATTTAAAATAAACGGCGGTAAATTTTACGTTATTAAGATTACCGAATAAATTTGGTTTAATTCTTTATCGATTTCCGGCCGGTACCTAGCTCGTTCTAATATTATTTATTAATTAAATATTAATATATAAAGTAACTTAAGAGGACTTAGTCGTTTAAGGTTATATTAATTTATTATTAAAAACTAACCGAGTACGCGTATAAAAGGCTATTTAAGGATATTATTTAAAGATATTAAAATTATTTAAAGTAATATAAAGTAGGGTAAAATAAACGGAGAAGAGATTTTATAATAAAAGTAGTTTTTTTCAGTAAATAAATAATAAAATTAAAGAATACTAATATTAAATTATATAGATAGTATAGGATATTATTAACTATAAAGTAAAACCGCGCGGCGCGGTTTCGTTTAACTCCGTTATTTTTATTTTAATTATAATAATCCTATACTAACTATTAATATTAATTCTTAATATTAATAATCCGCGTTATAAATTATATTAAAATAGAAACTACGTTATTATTTATTAATTTATTATCTAGCCCTTTAATATCGCCTCCCCGTTTATCTCCGTTATATATAAAGACCGTAAACCGCCCGTTTAAATAAGCGCGCCGTACCCCTACCTTAAACCTCCGTCTTTATATAACTTTAAATAAGTTAGTCTTTACCTCCTCCTCTTTAAGTTCTTCCTCCGCCTTTACTTCTATTTTTACCGGTAGTAATAATTTATCGGAAGAGACAGTAGCGGGTAATAAAAAACGTTATTAACGATAAACGGAGGGCGAAAAGATTATTAATATATTAATAATAATAACCGATATATAATAGGATATAAAGAGATTTTTAAGAGCGCTCTATAAATTATATAAGATTTATATTTTCCGTTTAACGTAAAAATAATTTTTTGATTTCGTTTATAACGAGCTACCTAACGATTCCCGATTCGAAAAGTAATTAATATTTAAACGACGCGACTCGCTAGTTAAGAGGTAGGGTTAACTAGTCGTTAATATACTTTAACGAGAAATTAAAATCTTAAGGGAGTATAAAGTATTTAATATTTTTCGTTTATTTATAAAAGGGCTTAAAGGCGATACTTTATAATTATTTAAAAATATTATTCCGGTTATATTACGACTAGCCCCGTAATAATTTAATATCTTCTACCGAGTTTACTATAAGAATAAATTAAATACTTTATCGTTATTATTAATAAATCTTACTACTTAATAGCCCGTCGTTTTTATATTATTAATACTTTATTATTTAATACGGCCTTATAGGTCGATTAATTTTTAAATGATTTTAGGGCTTTATTTATATTAAAGAGGGGTATAATAACGAGTTCTCGATACTTTATACTAATTTAATTTAATTATTTTATATTTAATACTATAGCGATATATAATAACCCTAAGAAAAGACGCCGAAGTAAGGGTTTAAATAATAGGGTAGGCCGCGAGTATTATTTTAATTTATAATAACTTTAAATATATAGAAGGAAGGCGTAGAAAAAGAATAAATAACTACTAAGAATTCCGATTAATTATTATTATATTAATTTTAAAAGGGCGTCTCTTCGATAAAAAGGCCCTTCGGTAGGATATATAATACCCGATAACTATATTATTATTAACTAAGATAATCGCTCGTTAATTAATACCTATTGATATAAATATAGAGGTACGTTCCTTATTTTTAATTTTATTACTTTTCTTTTTACGTCTTAATATTAATAAAAATATATTAACGAACTAAAGTTCTAGATTCGGCTATATTATATCGAGTCGGTAATCTCGGCGGTATATATACTTTATTTAGGTAATATAAAGTCTTTATAAATAAAAGTAATACTAGTCCTAAAGAAATTAAACCCGGTAAGACGAGATATTTCCCGATAATATTAGTATTTAAAGATAAGAGTATAACGGCTAATAATATCTATATATTAGAGGATATATTTAAATATTAATTTAAATTAGATAGTAAAAGCCCTATTTTTAATATTAATTTTCGATTAATATATAATAACCTTAAGATATAATTATATATATAATTTATTAAAGTTTTACGTAGCGATATTTCCGAGCTCCTATTTAATATTTTTAATTAATTATTACCGGGCTTAGGTCTTTAATACCTTCGCTTTAATTTATTATAATTATTCTATAAGATTTATTAAGGCCCTAGTAACTCTATAGATTTATTTATATTATAATACGCGGCCGATTACTAGGATCGCTTTAGGGTTATTTAATTAACGGACTTTTAAGCGTTAAAGAACCTAATTATTTATAGTTATTAAATACATATAATAAGAACGTAGATTAGAATTTTAAAATAATAATTTATAGATCTTTAATATATAAAGGATATTATATTTTAACTCGCGGCGTAAAATACCTTAAATATTAATACCTAGCCTCGTATATTAGAAAAGATTTCTAAAACTATATACGCCTAATCTTTATCTACTCGCGATTAATAATTTTAAAATTATTAAAATTTCTATATATACGTCGAAATTTATTTAACCCTACGATATATTATTAAATATATTAATATTAGCCTACTCCGCTACGCTTTATACTATATTATAATTCTCTTTTAAGCCGACGCTACTAGTACCCTAAAATATATATAGACTCTACTTTATATACTTTATATAGTAAATTTACTAGTAGTAATAATAAGATTATAAAAGTATATATTAACGAATAATTTTATAAATCTACGGGGAATAATAGATATAAATTTCGAGCTCGACTACTTTTTTAAATTACTTAATAATAATTTTAAAATATTTTAATATAACCGGTCCTATTATTTTAAATATAGTAACGTATTATTTAAGAATTAAGTTTTTAATAACCTATATTTTCTAGAGCTAAAGAGGATAGTAGAGTTTATATTCGGAAAACTCTCCTCGGTTATATATCCGGTTAAAAGCGCCGCCGAGGATATTTAGAGTATAGCCCTTAACCTCGCCTATAAATCGTTTATTCGTTATATTAAATAGGATAAATTCTCTCTAAACTTAATTATTAATCTTTTTAATACTAGGTTTAAGCGGTTAAATAAGAATATATTAAAATATAATAAATAGTATATTTAAAAATATATATTATTAGCGGATAACGAGTATAAAGATACTCTAGCGGTTAAGTTAGAGATTAAATATAATTTTATATTAAGGAGTTTTATAATCCTAACTTTTATCTTAAAGTTTTTAAATATTATATTTATCGATTAACCTAGTAATAAATCCGCGCGGCGCGGGTTTATTAACTAGTTTTAAAATCGCGTAGAGTATTATTTATATTAACGAGATCGAAAGGGGGTTAATTTTACTAGTTTATTTACTAATACCTCCTATAATAACTAGTGTAATTATTATAATATTATTAATTCCCCCTTTAATTTACTCGTTTTATTATAAAGGCTAAACTATAAAATATAATTTTTATTATTATACTATTTCTTAATAATATAATATTTACTACTTTTATACTAGGTCGTCTTCGGCTCTATATTTTAAAATTTATTAAATTAATTCTCCGCCGCGTTAATTTTAATACGAGATTTATTTTTTATAATAAGTATATTTAATCGTTTAACTCCTACTTTATTAATTACGGTTCTATCTTTAATACGCGCTTTTTTAATTTTTAATTTATATTTTACCTTAATTAACTAGTTATCCCTTCGCTCTTTAAATTTAATTTACTCTTTATTAAATAATAAATCTAGCCGCCGCTTTCTTTTAATATCGTTATATATTATTTATATATCGAATACTTTACCCCGATTTAACTCTTTTTATCGTCTTTACTCTAGGATATTTAATATTTTAATATAATATAAATAAAGATTAGACTACGCGCTATTAATCTATTAATATATAGTTCGTTTATCGTAAATACTCTCTACCTACGTCGTTAAATCTCTTAAGATTTTATTAAATATTATTAAGAACGTAAGGAAATATTAATATAAATCGATAAATTTTTTATTTAATTTTTAATATCGCTAAACTCGAAGTTTAAATATATATTATAAATATTTAAATAAGTTCTCGTCTACCGATTTATTTAACTCCGCGTAAATAATAATAAGTATTTATAATTCTAGATTATAAACCGAGTAATAAGGGAATAACTTCGTATAATTCGGTATATTATATTCCGTATTATTAAAAAAGGCGAGGCCGATATCGCGAATATAACTACTCCTAGGTATATTAAAGAGATCGTATAAACTAAATATTATTCGAGCTCGTCGGTTAATATTTATATAATTTATATAAACTCTTCTCGGCCCCGATAAAGATTTTATTATTATATTATTAAACGAAGCCGACTCCGTTAGAGACGCCCCGTTTTTAGGGCCTATATACTAAAGTAGATATAATAAAATAAAATATACCTACCTTTAATTATAATATATCGCGCGTCCTATATATTAATATACTTTTTAAATAAACGAAGGGAGTAATTATTAAATAGTTTTTTTTATATCTAGATTATTAACCTCTAGCCTATAAATATCGGTTATAATAATAATATATAAAGATAAACCTTAAGTAAATAATAGACCGAAATATATCGCGATATTTTATTTATCTCGAGTAGTTATCGCCGCGAAAAAAGATACGACTAACTTCGTACCCTCGATCGGATACGATAATCGTCTTATCTATATATATATTAATTAATATATATCCCTAATTTAGGTTAAGGAATCTATAAAAATAATTATCTTCGGAATATTTTAAATAGTAGTAATCTACGACGGTAAAATATATTATAGGTTAAATATACCGTTAATAGGATTATAAGTAGTATTAATTTAAATATATATTTTTAACTAATTAAACGGAGTCTTTATAATAATAATATTTTCCGAGAAAATATATCGCTTCTATATAATTTTAAGTATTTCGATATTAAATATTATAAAGACCTCTAAAAAAAGGACGCTAGGCGGTAATTATTTTTGGAGGATATTTAAATTAAAATATATTAATCGAAACTCTTTCTACTCGGTTATTAGATAAAGTTCGTCGATTATTAATAAATATAACCGTAATATAAAGCTAGTATACCGTAGTACGTCGGTATTAAAATTACTCGAACTAGTAATTTATATACCGTAGTACGTCGGTATTTATTACGGTTATATTGTATTTACTATACTAGGTTAGTTCCTTAATAACGAAAACTACTAACTATCTTTATTCGTTCAAGACGAATATTTAGTTAATTAATTAATTATTACTACTAAATATATACTATAACTTTATTAATTAATAGTAACGGTATTAACGTCCTATTAAATATTATATTTTATTAGATAGACGTCTCGATCTACTAGCTACTACGTTATAATAGTACTAGTTCGTCGAACTAGAATTATTCGATAGCGTTTATTATCCGCACCCTATCTCTTCTACTAATTTATTTCGGTGGAATAGAATTTACTTTTTCGTTAAGATAGAATATTATTTTCTTTTTCTTTATTAAAGTATCTAGCTTAATAACCCCGCTATACCGAGGTTTACTATATTAATATTTAGGATAGAAATATTATATTTTAAAATATTATACCTAGCTATTTAATATAATTATTAAAGACTTCCGCTACGAGGTACTAGCCTACGAAAGTAGGTATTATTATAATTATATCTTCGGCTTTAGCGAATTTATTATATAATTCGCCTAGAACCGTATTATACTTTTAATAAAATCGGTTAAATATCGATTTTCTTTAAAGAGGAGAAGCGCCGTTAAGATAACCCAGAGTCGTATTAGGTTTAATTTTATTCAAGTCCTTATATATTACTATTTCTTATATAAATTTTATATATAGTTATTTGTTATATTTTATTTATTTATAGGAGTACTAAGCTTCTATCTTTAAAATCGAAAAAGTAAATTATAAAGAATTATTAATTTATTAACCTTTAACTTTCCTACTTTTATAAAGTTATTACCGTAGCGTCTAGTAATATCATTAGTTATAATACCGTGGTCTTAGTATTCTAGCTCGACGAATTTATATAGTCGGGCTACACTTTCGCCGGCGAAGTCGACGATATTACTCGTTATATTATTAATTATTTTATTCGGCGGAATTTCCGGTTTATTTAGCCCCTTCGTAGTCTTAATCCTTAAAAGTAACGAGTACGGTTAAAGTCTATAAAGATACCGAGCTAGTTAAGCGATTAAGTTATTAATATTATTATTTTTTATATTGTTATAATATATTTCTAAACTAGTATTTAAGCGACTCGATAATTTTTTAAAGTACTAGCGTTAATTGGGAATATATTTTCTTCGTCCCCGCCGAGCTCTAAATAAACGCTTTCTTCGTTATTATTATATTCGATATCGCTATTAGGATATTCTATTAAATAAATTTTTATAGAAAAAGTAATTTATTAGAGACCTCTCGGACCTAACTAATAACCTTAATAATTTTTAACTATAGCGAACGCGGGCTTTAATAAAATATAGTTTATAAAATTTTATAATTTTATTATAAACTTTATAGTAGTACCTCTAGTAGGCCCTTTTAGATTATTAAAATCGTAGGGCCTATAAGGCCCCTAAAGCGATAATACTACTTTTATTATATTAAAATAAAATACGATTAAGCTCGGATTCTTCGACCCTATATATAATAATAAATCTATTAATATAGGGTCTAGCCTTAAATATACTAGTAAAGATATTTATTTCCGCGATATATATTTCTTTATCGAGCGAGCTAAGGACCTAGTAATTATTAAAGGTATTATTATATATAAAAATCTCTAGATTTACCTCCGCGGTATTATTTTAAAATAATATACCACTAAGCTTTTAGATACTAAAAAGAGACTATCGAAATATAATACTATTAATATTAATATTACGGAATAGACCTAGTTATTAACGGGAAGGTTTAAGAAATTATTAAATATAATTATCGATATTATTTTTAAAGAACGTTACTTTATAAAAGATATTAATAACCGTCGTAAATTACGTAAATATATATAGAAGATTTTGAGGTCTATTAAAGATACGGGAATATCGCTATTATAAAATTAATTTAATATTATCTATAACGGAATTAATTTTAAATTACGGCGTGATATTAAAAAGCCCGATAATAATATTATTATTAATAACTTTCTAACGAGCCTCGATAATTATAAATATAAATAGTGGGCTCTAGTATCCCGAAAGTTAAATAAATATAATTAATTAGTTCCGCCGAACTATAATAATAATAATAGTAGTTACGGATAATATTAACCTTAATATTATAGTTAATATTAAAACTTTTAGAACTTTCGTTAACTTTTTATTCTTTATTATCCTACCGAAGGCTTTAGACCTTTATATAGCGGTGTACTTTTTTATAAAAATAATAATACTTCCTACGGAAGTAACTTATATAGGTCTTTTTCGTTATTTTCTTTTTAAAATAATATTAACCTATAATAATAATAGAACTTTAACCGCTTACCGCCTCCCGGAAGGTAGTTATAAATAATAAACGAAAATTTAAATCCGTTACCTAGTTAAAAGATATTCTCTCTTAGGAACTAAGATTAAGGCTTTAGAGTAGGAAAAGATTTTAATAAGAATCCTTTTAAGAAGCCCTTTTTAATTTAAAGAGTTTATTATATTAAAGACTAAAAAACTACTAAGAATATTAATTATAACGAAGATTAATTTATAGAAGCCTTTCGTTAGATTAAAAATCTTTATAACGAAAATTAAAGTAACTACTATAGTAGTTAAAAAGATACTTTTTATTAAAGTACGACGTAGGCTAGTAAATACACTAATAATATTATCGATTTAAAGAAATATTATAACGAAATAATTAATAGTCTTTTTATCGGCTAAGATTTTACTATTAAAATAACCGATATTATTAATAAAATAGTTTACCGTTTATATAACTAGCCCTTCTCTTCTAATAATAAACTATATAAGTATATTCGATAATATTAATCTTCGATTATAGTAATTTATCCCGCTTCCGCCTTAGCGAGTTCCGCTTTATTAAATTCCTTTTTATTAAACTCCGCTCCGCTGAATATTATCTTCTCGGCGAAATAGGTTATTAAATCTACTTTTATTAATAAATTTACCCGCGGTTATATATTCCGTGGTTACCGCTATACTATTATCGAGGTCTCCATAGAACTAGATAGTTAACTTTATGAATTTTATTTCGATATTAGATATATTATAAACCTTATAGACCGGTAGTTCCTTACGAAATTTATAAAATTAGGTTTATAAATTAAGGTCCGTAAAATACCTACGACTATAAAAGTCCGTGGCTTAGGATCGAATAACTATGATATTAATAAATTCGTTATTATTTTTATATATATTCTTAATAAGGATAGTAAGATCGCTTTAATTACTAAGGAATTATATATCGTCGATAATTTATTTATTAAAGTTTTAATAGGTATCGATATTATAAAGCCGGAAGAAATTATAATTAATACCGGTAAAGATCTCGCTACTATTATATCTTATAGTAACCTCGAGATTTTTATTTCTATAATTACGAAAGGCGCTAGAATAGATACTATTATAATTAATAAATTCCGCTATACCGTACTAGTATATTTAAATATAACTATTATAATTAAATCTATAAAATCGGATTTACTCTATAATTATAATCTACTATTTAAACTATCTTAACTTAATATATTAATAGTGACCGCGTATATCGTTAATTATAATATGGATAGAATTATAGTTTAGAATAATACTAATCTTCCTATAATTATTAGCCGATATACTAGGCTAGGGAAAATAATTAAATATAAAATAACTAGATATTTCTAAATAAATACTTTATATATTAATTTAGTTATAAGGCTACTTAAGATTTTAGCGTCGAAGTTTTTAGTTAAGTTTTATTTTAAGGCCGGTTTTATTATAATAATAACTTTTAATATAATAATAACTCCCCGTATATTTAATTCGATAATATCGAATATTATTTATCCAGGCCTTATAACTTCTAATTTAATATTCACTCTATTAAATTCATTAGAGTATTATTCGTCTTTACCGAAATAAACTTTATAAGAGGTTTCCGCGGCACCGAATATCCATTTATCTAAATTAAAAACTCTATACCCTATAGGTACTACGATCTATAGAGACGATACTTCCGCCTCTATTATTACCGACGTCGTCGATTCGTTTCCAGATCTATAGAAAAATACTAGAAATATAACGAATATCCCGGAATCCAAATAAATAAAGATTCCTTTTATCGATAACTAGAAAAAGATTTATAAAGTTAGTTAAGCTCGTATTTATCTACTAGGAAAATATAATAAGGATATTATTAACGGCGCTTTTAATAAATTATACTAGTAGGGCCGAATAGAATAAATAATTATAACGATACCGTTTTCTTTCTCTTATTTCGTTATATAGAAAGATATTGCCTCCGGTCCTAAAGGACGCGTAGTTATCGATATTAAAACTTTTAATAAAATAATAATATTTAATATTTATCTAGTCCCTATCTAAATTAAGATCCTAGTACTTCTATTAAATATTATATATATTTTAACTATCGACGCGGTAGTTTTCTTCTATTAATAGTAGGTAAAGTAATATTATCGATACTATTTTACGGTAATTATATATAGAGGGTAAAAGATATTTAACGTCCCCGTTATAAGCTACCGGAACTCGTTTATTTATATTTAATAAATAATCGACCGTATACTACGTCTATACCGAAAATTCTATCGAGTATATATAGATAATATTATTATCTTCTCTAAATCCTTATTAGAATATATCGAGTATTTAACGCTAGTATTCTAAACGCTATCGAATATAAACGTTTATATTTTTATTAAGAAGTCTTTTTTTAATTATCCGTCCGCCTAGCTATTAGGTTAATATATTAATACTCTAGGCCTTACTATAACTAAGAATAAATTAATAATTATACGGAATCTTTAATTTCCCCGAATACTATAGGCGCTAGAGTATTACCTCGGAATAATAAATTACCTAAAATAGTATATTCCGTACTACGCGGTAATAATTAAGTCTTTATAAGACCGTAAGATATTACTAAATTAACACTATCGAAATTTATAAGGTGAAAGTATACAGGGTAATACTCGTAAATCTACGATAAGAAAATCTTTTATCGATATATTTACGCCGGCGGAGTTTAATACCTATAAATATTTATAAAAACTCTTCGCGAGTTTTATTATATTATATTATATTAATTTAAAGAGACCGTTATTTATTAATCTAGATACTAGTAAGGAATAAAGATTCGGGGTATATATATATTATATTAAAAACGACGATACTATTAAAATATTAAAGTAGAAATCACTATAGCTTATTCTTTTCCTATCGAGATAATTAACCTCGGTTAAGATAAAGTACTAGTTAACCGAATTTAAAATAACTAATATCGTTTAGGTTATAAAGAAGATTCGTTATTTTATAAAAACTATTAATACTACTATAATTATCTATACCGACTATACTTCTACTATAGGTATAGTGAGATAGATATTTATAAATACTACCTCTATTAAGAAGTTGAACCTTAGATTAATCCGCGCGTCGGAATACCTATAAAGGTTCCGAATTAAATTAAGGTATAAACCTAGTAAAGCGAATATCGTTCTAGATACTTTATTATACTTTATTAATCAATTATATCGTCCTAAAATAAACGAATTAATCCTAGATATATTTACTACTTTCCTAGTTAATATTATTACTGTCAGCGAAGACTTTAAAAGTAATATATATAATAATTACGAAGTAAAAGGACGATAAGTTAGGATTATAACTATAATAATAAAAAACGCCGCACTCGGTAAGAATACGGCTAAACTACTATATAAACTTATTAACGGGTTACTTTATTTCGACGATATCGAATATAGTTATAGTCTTCGTCTATATCTATTAGCGGCGCTAGAGTATAAGGTTTTCTAGAAAGTTTATAATAAAATAGGATATCCTAGTTATACTAGAATTTATAAAAAGTTTATACGCAGTATTTATATATTCAATATATCGACGAAGTTATATAAGTACCTTAGATACTACCTTTATTATTAATTATATTAAACGCCTAGGTATTAACTTTATAACTCGTTATAACCGATTTACTCGCCGTATAAACCCTTTAAAACTATTATTATTAACTTTATCCTCGCTCTACTAGAAGCTTCCACCGGCGAGGATTATATAATATCGGTTATATATAAATTTAGTAAAATAATAATATTAATTACGGGTAAAGTAGCCTAGAGCGGACCTTAATAAACTTACCGCCTATTAATAAAATTTCTATTATTAAATTAGGGTCTTCCGTTAATAATTATTAATAACCGAGATACTCGATTTATCGGGTAATTATAAAAGTAGATTATAACGGAGTTAAATATTAATATACTTTATTCGACTATATATTACCCTTAGACCGACGGATAATTTAAAAAGTTAAACGAGGTTGTTAAAATTACCCTAAGATACTTCTTATTAATAGTCGATACGTATAAATAACTGGTAGTACTACCGTAACTTTCGGCTATATTAAATAACTTTATTAAATATAGTAGCACCCGCTTAGCGCCTATTAAGATTTTATATAACTTTAAAATTAAGGAGCTATTTAACTTACTATATATTAATAATCTTAATATTTTCTAATTTAATATAGTAGATATCTTTAAAACCTTCCGTAACGTAGGAATCTTTATTATAGAAACGATAGGAGCCTCCCGTAATATATAATATCTTATTATAAAAATACGATTAAGTACTATAGAAATAAAGAATATTATAATAAAAATTTATTAAATCGAAATATTCCTTATTACCGCCTACCGTCCCGAATATATCGACGCGTAGGATATTATTACCTTTGCGTCGCTCCGGATAAAGGAATATTACGATATTTACTATAAACCGATATTCTTTAAAGTTAGAGATTATATTTATTTATATTTATATAGAGGATATTAAATAGCCGGAGTTTTATTTAAAAAAATTAATTAGTAGTTCGTCGGACCTTTTTAAGTTACTAAATATATCGGTAGGTTTATATACCGTTTTAAACTACTACCTATTATATTTATTTATAATATAGTTTCGGTCGTCTACCTTAAACCTACTATTAGATAAAGAGAGGACTTATATAAAAGATATATTAAAGCTCCGCTACCGATTATCGTCGATAACGAAGAAGAATAGGAAATAGATAAGTTATTACGGAAACGATAATATCGATTTAAGAAAGTTAAGAATACGACTATATAATACCTCGTTCGTTAGAAGGGATATGGGCCCGAGGATAATAAATAAATATTTATAAAATAACTATAGTATATACCTAATATTATTAAGAATTATAAAAATATTTATAACTAGTTTACTAGAATAATATAAATAATTATTTAGTGTAAACGAAGTTTCCTACTATAGTAATTTCGGTTTAATAGAATTCTCTTTATACTAGCGCTACTATTTTATAGAGATACCCTTTATACTACCGCTTCTTTAAATATTTAATTTATTTATACTATCGGGGCGATAATTCTTATTTATTTAGTAGTAACTATTACGGCTATATTATATTTACTATACTAGGTTAATTCCTTAATAACGAAAGTTATTAATTATTTTTATTCGTTCAAAACGAATACTTAGTTAATTAATTAATTATTACTACTAAATATATATTATGACTTTATTAATATTAAAATTACTCGAACTAGTAATTTTAGGACTCGTAAAGATTATTATTATTAACTATTTATCTATAAGTCGCGTTTAGTTATTATACCGTAGGTAAAGTAGCCGGAGTATATTACTATAATATTAACGGGCTTATTATTATCGCCGTTTAAAACGAAGAATCGGTAATTAAATATATAATTTAATTTCTTATATTACTCTTTTAATAAAGTATTTAAAAATATAATAATTAATACTACTTTAATAAATAAAAATATTAATAATAAAATTTAAAAGACGATATTTTTATTAAATTTAATTTTCGTAATTAAAATTAAATCCGTTCTTTAGTTTAATAATATATTTAAAATATTATACTATTTCTCTTTAAGTTCGACTCCGAAGTAATATATTATAACACCTTCTATATACTCTCGATCTAAAGTTTTATATAAATTATTTATTTTTATTATAATAGATATAAACGCGAAATCGCCTATTATATATAATACTATTATAACAAATATTAGTTTTAATTTTAAATATATTTCGCGGAGGGTTTTATAACGAAGGGGACCTACCGATAATAAAGAATAAAAATTAATAATAAATAATTATCGTTATAATAATAATCGAAACTCGAGTTATAATTAAGGATTTTTAGATAACCTATACTTATTTCGTTATATATACGATAAATAGTATTATAGATAACTATATTCGAAAGAGTATATATAAAAGTATTAACACGCGATTAATTTAAATCTTATTCTTAAATAATTAGATAACGATTGTATTATAAAATTAATTATTAATAAAAAAAAAAATTAACGGAAAAATTTATATAGGCGGCCTACGAAAATAATACGAACTTGATAAAAATATAGGGTTTTACGCTTAGACCTGCCGCCGTTTAGCTGCGAAGTTAGTATTTCTAACCCGAAGGGGCTTAGTGAACGGGAGCTAACCCGAAGGGGCTTAGCGGTGGCTCGGCAGGTCTGAGGGACTGAGGCAATTCTTTCTTGTTATTCTTGGACTGCTGACTAAGCCTTTCGGCGACAATGAAGACGGGGAGCACACGGCTTGCCTTCGTCATAGTTGGATGTTAGCAAGACAGTCTTCTTTTACGAGATGATGCTGAACATGACTGATAGGTATCATTGCAGCTGCTATTGTTCTAGCTGCGGCTCGGGCTCTATGCTTAACATTCCAGGAGCTAGTAGAGTACGGCTATCAACAAAACAAGGTGTCTAGTCTTTGTCTTGAAGTACTAGCCTGACACTTCAAAAACAGAAAAGTCGAGACCTCCTTGTACCCTAGACACACCCAGGCAATGTCCGCCGTGATCCAAAGCATGCCTGCCACCAAGTCTCAAGACCCATCCAGGATGTACTTTGGCTATGGTTCAAATTTATGGCAAGAGCAAATGAAGAATCGCTGCACATCATCGCGCTTCATGGGAGTGGGCCGTCTTTCGGGATATCGCTGGATAATCAATAGTATGTATTCGCCATCGGAACGGCTATGACAGCCCAACTGAGTCCGTACATAAGGTCGCGGATACGCCAACGTTGTTCCTACAACTAAAGCAGAGGACGTGGTGTTCGGCCTTGTCTACAACCTTACACCCACAGACGAGGCGGCCCTTGATGTGAACGAGGGCGTCCCTTATGCCTATGCCAAGGAAATACTGAACGTGGACTTTTGGGCATCGAAAGAGAGCAGTAAACCAATCAACGTCATGGATGCTGGGGAAAAGGTGTTTATGCTCGTCTACATTGATCGTGTGAGGACCAAGGACGATGTTCCAAAGAAGGAGTACATCTACCGTATGAACATGGGGATCCAGGATGGCGTCAAGGAGGGAATTCCCCAGGACTACGTCAATCAAGTTATGCGGCCTTTTATTCCTGCTGAAGGAATGAAGAATGTGGAAGCGCTGGCGAGAAAGCAAGCTTTGGGCTTTGAAGACGAAAGATAGAGTGCTAATTTTGGAATGATCCAGATGCTGATTAGCAACTATTGCTACACGCTCTCCTACACTTCCCCTTTATGCTGTCTAGAAGATTTACTTCCACCGAAATATCTTAAGCTCGCTCTCTAATAGGTCTTCTAATAGGTCGATTGACTCCACAAGGCTTCAATTATTTAACAATCTGGGCTATTGGCTATGCGAGCTAGCAGAAGCCAAGGTCTTATTCACGGCATTCCAAAAATCGTTCTCGTCCAGAACAGCACCAAAACTGTTTTCTTCGTTAGCACAGTCTTATTCAAACGGTGGAGATGACAGTAATTGCAACTAGTGCTAGAAAAATGGTAACATACCCGCAACAGCTTACTTTGGTGCTGAGTTCTCGTTTCAGCTTTTGAATTTGCTGTCTATCAAGTCTCCAGAAGTCCGGATGTTGATGCAGTCTGTGCCACGCTTCCACTGGTGTAAGCTCGCCTTCCAAATTGATGCTGGATGACAGGTTCAGTAGTTCCTTGATGATAGCGCCACTTGCCGTCCAAGTCTGATTTAATTGCGGCGTGTAAGGGGAACGAGCTACCAGAGGTGTCGACGCCATCATTATGTGATTGGCGGGGTCAGTCGATGGCGGATCCGCATGAGAGGGGATATGCGGCATGCATGGGTGCTCCAGCGCGAGGACAAAGTCGATGGCAGTCTCAATGGTGTCCACGAGAGCAGAGCTTTTGACGTCTGATGCATCGGCGTTGGGCGGCGACACGTTCATAGGCTGGAGGGAGAAGTCTTTGCCTAGCTTCAGCTATTGTAATAGCTACGGTAGGGGAGGCACCAACCGTTCGGGAAGTCTTGTCCAGACTGAGTGTTCGGGTAAGGTGCTGCCATGGGATACGTCTGCGTCGGGTAGCCGAGTCCCTGACTTAGGTCTTGCTGTGGAAAATTGACATGCAATCGGTCATGGTTGAACTCATCAGCGGAGTAGGACACTGTCGCGGGCATGTCGAGGTCAGATAGCGGGCGAGGCGGCGCTGATGCGGTCGGAAGCTCTTCAATACCGGCTGGCAAAGGGATGCTGTTGAAGATCACAGTGTTCCTTAAAACATCGACTTGTCCTTGAAGCCTATCCCTTTCTTGCATCAATTTCATGTCAGACTCTCGCAGACGAACAACCTCGGATTCCAAGGTTTTGATGTAATTCTGCGTTCGCTGGCGATGGGTACTGCGTCATCTGTAAGCAAATACTTCGGTCCGCAAGCGCTGCAACACCTGTAATGAACGGTGTTTGGAAGCAGAGCATTGATTACGGAATCAGATGATGCCTAAACATACCGTTGTGCATGTCGAACTTGCTCCCTTCTTTTACTTGGCGCTGCCGGACCGGACCCAGCAGAAGCGGAGGTCCCTTTTTCAGAAATGTTAGCATAATCTGCTGGCCTTGCACCCGCCTTTTTTCTTGCAATTGGCATACTCTACGATGCGCCCGATTGACCAACCCCTCAAACATATTTGACGGTGTGATCTGCAATATGTATGACGCTGAGACAGCAAGGGAAGTCAAGAAAGGGTTGGAAGCGCATAATGGGAATTTGCTCCGCAAAGATGACATACCCGTAGGTCGACTTTGAGGTTGCAAGAAAGTCAAGGAGTTCGTGCCCAAGGTTCTTCTAGCCCGCTTCCACAGAGAATCGTTGCCTTCTCTTCTAGATCTTCCCACTGATGGAGAAACGGTGGCCTCATCGGCTGCCGCAGGTTCAGACATTGTGTCTTAGTGAAGACAGTCTTGAAGCGTCTGGAGACGTCGTACAGTAGTGTCTTTGCGGAAGACAATGATATTCTCAGTGCTTGGAATTTTGGAGAAGTGGCAGTTTTCGGGATATGTGATTGGCTCAGTAGAATGATGTGGATGTGCTTACAACGGATGACACGATACTAGACAGTTTTTATCTTGTGTGTGAGTAGGTTTCGAACCGTTCATCATGTATAAAGCCTTCCGACTTGTTTTGTACTTAATATTGGGTACGTTGTGCCACGATTACGGAATCTTGGACGAAGGCTGCAGGGTGAGCATAAGGCCGAGAAGGCTTGGGACGCACGGGACGGAAGATGTTCGCTTAGGAGAAGTGCTAAAGGGCTCTGTGAGAAAAAAATTATTCATATTCGAATAATATTCGAATAATATTCGAATAATTATTCGAATAACGAATAACGTCTTTATTATTCGAATAATGAATAATAGATTCGTTATTCGAATATTATTCGAATATTATTCGAATAATAGTACTAAGCCTAATAAAGTAAGATAGTAAACTAAAATACTAGTTTCTCTACTTCTATTCTTAGTTAGTTAACTAAATTTAGCTTGAGACCTTACCTAAGAAGGCTAGCGTAATTATTAAATCTAACCTAAAAGGGCTAGCGCTATTATTCGAATAATATTCGAATAAATCGAATAACCTAGTCCTCAATTAATGGAATAATGAATAACGTCCTTGTTACTCTATTCGAATAACGAATAACGACTTTTTTATTCGAATAATCGAATAATTTCCACAGAGCTAAAGGGACGCCATTTCGCGCTACTTGCCCCTAAAGCGTTATGGACCCTATCCAACGCCGACTAATTCCTCAGCCTCAAGTCCACGAGTAGGAAAAGACGGTGAGCGGCATAATCGAAGGACGAGTTTGATATGACCTCTCCCAAATTGTCTCACGACCCTCCAATAATTTGAGTCGAAGAGGTATCTATCTGGCCACAAACAATTCGCGTTTCGGCGCCACCCGTTCCCGATTTTCGAGGCTGATGTATGCCATGAGTACGTTGCCATTCATACAGCATGGCGATATTTCATTTTCGACCATGTGGTTACCCCAATGAGGTACCGAGATGGGCGGTGTATTCCAGATGGACGGTACCAGTGTCTTTTCATAGGACTGTCCCCCGAAGTCTTGAAGACCTGACGCTCTCGATGTTGTAAACGAGCTGACAGAGAGGCTGACTAAATATCCAATGGTAAAAGTCAGTCTGAGTGCCAAACGTGGCATAGAGCCTGAAGGAGCCGTGAAGATCGCAGATTGCACGTTTGTTGCGCCGAACGAATACAGTCAGACCAGGCTGGTTTGTGCCAAGAACTCTTTGCGGTTTAACCCTTTACGGTTGATCTTATGACTGGCTTGCTGCTTGATTATCTCTCCAGATCACCGGACCACGTGATATCGTATGTTGTTCAACAATGAAGATAGATGCATTATGCAGGTTCCCTTCAATACCTAGCACATCCGCCAGACAGGAACTAGGCTCGAAGTGGCGAATAAAAACTATAGTGCATGATAAGCAAGATTCGTGGTGCTGCAGACGGACAAGACAATTCCCCTTTCAAGCAGGGTTCCCTTATGTTATACCTCGAATTGACGTTCACCCTGTCAGTGGCTCGAGATACAGCTCTCAATCGCGTGGTAAAAATCAATCATACTGCAAAGAGGAAAGGCAGTCTAGGCGGGCATGACGCCTATGGCGGTGCTGAAGAAAATATGATTTAAGGGTAACGAACTCCTACCTCGGCCATCCCCATTACTCGAAGTGATAAAGATCCATTCCTAAGCAGGAAACGAGGTATCTGCCAGTTGATATGCCTGGTATCGACAGAAAGAGCGAGCCGTGCCTAGGAGGAGATCAAGAAACTTGGCTTCATACAATGTCCAACCTGACACCTTCATTGTACGGATCTCGTGTGCTTGGAATTCGAAAGAGATCCAAAACGTGATGCTACAAGTGTTTTTTGGTGGGACTTGACCCATCAAATCCCACAAACAGAGATGATCAATCAGGGAAACCGCCACGCAAAGTGGAGATATGTAGGGGCAATACTCCACCAATATTCACAGAGGTCTTAAGCTTTCTTTGGCCACTGCTACTTGCGTGTATTCCAGGGTGACAGACTGTGGAGCAACACTCATGACCAGGGTCAGCTACCACCTTCAAATTCAGGCTCTGGTAACACTTGTATGTCAATCGATATCTTCTACATATGATTTGTTTGTAATTGCATCTAGACGCGTACAAGTTTTGGAACACCGCCTCCCGACACTTTGTAGGAACATTTCCAATAATATGTGGCCTCAGAATACTTCCTGAACCATTCTTTTCAATGCATCTACTTCCTGCTGAAACCATAAATCCAATCAATCCATTTCCAAAAGATTTTGCAACCCCATGTCTTCATCTCTTTCGAAGCACGCGGCGTTTGCGGCGCTCGAGGACATCAGGTTGGCCCTGTTTGAAGGTGACGTGTCTGATCCTGGAGATCGTACCAATATACTGGCAACGATCTCAACACTGAGGAGAGCGGTGGAGACGCCTCTCGACTCTGCCCTCAGAATATTGTCCCAGCCAATGCAGAATGCAACGCTGAGAGTGGCGACAGAGATGGACCTGTTGTCTGCTTGGAAGGGGCGACCAACCGGAACAATCCTTGATCTAGATGACCTCGCGGCTCGGTCGAACTGTGACAGAGAGCTTATCGGTGGGTACAGTCCCCGGGAGTCTACCACTCGGCGCTAATCGAATATACAGTCCGTATAATGAGAGTACTTACTGCGATGGGAATCTGCACTGAGGCTGGGGAGGGTAGCTATCAGTCAAACGCTCTGAGCAAAGCATTCGCCCAGGGAGGCTTTTCAAGTGGCGTCATATTTCTGTTTGTTTCCCTGTCTCTTGGATAAGAAAATCATTGGTGCCTGACATTTACAAGGTTCGATGCTGAGATTCCGACCATTGCGAGACTCACAGACTATCTTCGTACACGCAAATTTCGAAATCCTAAAAATGTTTCAGACTCACCGTTTGCATACCAGTTTGGATCTCATAAGTTCGACTGGCTGAACAGTCACCCAAAATATCTGATGCATTTCAATAATTGGATGGCTGGGCGCCGTGAAACAGATGGCAAGACAGATTGGCTGGATTTCTACCCAGTCAAGGCGCATCTCTTGTAAGGCTTCGACACAGCAACAGCGGAGGATGGCTCCAAGACCGTCTTCTTTGTCGACATCGGGGGAAATGAAGGACACGATGTAACCAAATTTGTGGCTAAATACCATGGTACGGGTCTTATTCGTGGCAGGTTCATCCTCCAAGATAGGCAGGAGACGATCTCGAGAGTTGCCAAGATGAAGGATTTTGCACAGATTTGCGAGCCGATGGTGCACGATTTTTTTGGACCCCAGTCGATCAAAGGTAAGCTAGCCTGATCTCATGTCCATTCTACTTGACGTTTACACAAGCTGACTGCCACCATTTTTCAAGGTGCTCGGGTCTACCATCTCCACGCCGTTTTCCATGACTGGCCCACACAGCAGTGCCAAGCCATCGAGGCTCATCATTCGTGATCTTATTCTTCCAGACACCGGAGCTCCTCTGTTCGCAGCATGCCAAGACATGTTAATGATGGTGCTACTCGCCGGAATGGAGCGCACCGAGAGGCAATGGACCCAACTCTTGGCAGATGTTGGGCTCGAGGTAGTTGGCTTCTGGAATGCAGTCAAAGGTGGAGAAGGAATCATTGAAGCAGTGAAGAGGGGTCCAGTCGAGGACCGCTATTTCAATGGGACTGAGAACCACCTGAATGGATAGAATGGTGATCAGTGCACGAATGGTGGCATGCCCGAATTTCCTATCGCCGAGAGAATAGCGTTCTGCTAGGATAGTTCACGGTTTTGGCAGTTGAATTTGATACCCTTCAATGCATTTTCCCCTTCTGGATAGCGAGCAGTATAGTCAACACGCAATGGGAATCGTTTGGCTCTTGAGATATGGGTCAGGCTGACCAGCTTGTGTCAACACCTAAGTGCAGATAGACTTGCACTTCACGATTTGGAGTCCGACATCCCATCAGTTGTAGCGGTGCCTACCAGTCCCCAAAACTCCAAGCATACGAGCTCGAAGTGAATGATTGTTCCACCCTTCAGATGAATTATCGAGGCATTTCCGTGCTATGTGAAGTGAGCCGTCCAGCGTGAAGCACATAGAGTGCCTAATCCGCAGGAGCTAAAGACTAAGGTACCCCTTGAGCCACTCTCGTTGACATCTTGCCGTAACTCTCTTAAAAAGCTAGCTTGAGAGGCCAATTTTAATTCCGCTCAGAGTAGATGTCTAACCTACGAGTATTTTGGCCTTCAAGAAATTGGCTTTCTGAGAGTGTCCAAATAACCCACCTGGTAAGAATCGAGATAAAGCGAAAGCAAAATGAGAGACAATCTAATCCTCTATGGCAAAATTGTAGACAGACAGTTGATCTACGCTTGCCTGATGAAGCCTTGGCAGTCCTACCCAGAGCACATTTATCATAACCTCGGCCTGACCTGGACGCGATCGATCTGCCAAACTTACCCAGCCTCCCCTACAAGTACAACTGCCAGCAGGCGTCGTATCACCTCCCTTAACACTCATTACAATGGCAGTCGACCGCCCCAATCTCACAGCGACGACCACCCCCCTCTCCGCCCGCCTCCATACCCACATCCCAACCACCTACCTCCACCTCCCGTCGCAATGGCTTACTACCTACTCCTCCTTCGTCAAAGCCAACGCCTCGCAAGTCTCGCAAATAGAGTCCGCCCTCCGTTCCCTCACCTACTTGATACCTGGCCGATTTCACGATACCCCCGTGGCCTCTGAATCGCTACATACGTTCCTTTCCCTTCTCACGGCTTATCATACACATTTGCTTCCGTCGCCATCGCCGCCGTCGCCGAGCACGCGGTATCAAAGGTTCTGTCAGCTCAATTCACCGATTTACGCGCGATGTGCGGCGTTACTGGGCACGATTCAATATACACAGTTGCTGTGCGAGATGTTTGCGAAGAGGAGCGGGGACAAGGTTCGGTGGCGCGTTATCGTCGTGTTAGAGGCTGTGAAAGCAGCCCTGAGATTGTGTATGGGCCGGGCGAGCGGAGGGAGGGCGGTCGTAGGCACGGGCGTGGGCGATGACAGGCAGGAGCGGAGAGTGGACGATGATGCAGGTACTTCAGGCGTGGGCTGGGATGGACTTGGAGACGGGCCTATGGAGACGGAGTGGAAGATGCCAAGGACGGGGATGCGGTTGCCGCAATTGCCATCGGATTCGGGATTGGGAGGGGAGAGCATTACAGATTTCCTTGGAAAGAGGGTTATTAGTGCAGATGAGATCAAGAGCGCGAGGAGATTGGTTAGGAAGATCACAAGCGTGCAGGGGCAGGTTGCGGAGTTCATGTGGATCCTAAGGCCGGTGGTGTATGCGATTGCGTTGCAAAGATGCCAAGGTAACAAGAGGGACTGGAGGCCGTGGGCCTTGGGATTAGCGATGGAGATTGCCTCACGGCAGTTGGCGAAAAGTGATGTCAAGAAGGGTGTTGTGGGAGGCGTAAGAGGCTTGAGTGGGGTTGAGAGGGATGAGTTGAAGAGAAGAGGATGGGAAATGGCTTGGTGGGGGATGAGAGGCGCGTTCTATGAAAACATCACAAGAAGCTGGATACAAGGATTTGCAGGCAAGCTGAAAGGCAAGCCGTTGTTGGATATGGTTGGGGTGATTGTGGAGGACTATGACTATCTTTGGGATGAGTATCACTTTCCGACATCGACGATATAGGCGAGCAGGACCTCGGAGGCCTCTCTTTATTAGGTTCCCAGAGCAGCTGCGCTTTTATGTATTATGCCAGTACTGGTGGACTTTCAATCATGGCAAAATTTTGCTCATCCTCTCTTGAGCATGTTACCGTGGCCGCATCAGAGAGCTTTGAAAGATTGCTGCTCATATACAGATCGACACTTCTTGTGGCCATGGGATGGCTGATATCGAGAGTCAATCGCGGATATTGGCCCTCCCGGCCTCACCGATCTTGCTCAATCAGTCAAGGACGGAATCGCAGCACTTCAGTCTCGAACACGAAATAGATCTCGTGGAGCTGATAGACTATGGCCAGGCTATCGGCACGGATCTGCTTGCAGGTGCCGAAGTGACCATGCTGCATCTCGGATTCGATGTCCTTCTGGTTGAAGGTGTGATAACGGCCCCAACTTGCTAGCTCCACACAAATCGATGATAAAGCTAGCGGTGGTTCAATCGGTCGATTCCAGTGTCCTGTCTTATCCTGGAATCGACTTCGTCTTCCAGTAGGCTGAACACAGTCTTTCTTACATACCGATGACGCTGCCGTCCGGTCTGGCCTAGTTTTCTGCTCCTCTTCCAGTCTCCCCTTTGCTTTCGATATCTTAGGAAATAACATTGCCACCGCTGGTAATGTGAAAGTTGTGGGTAAGTAGGAGCTTTTGTGGACGAGACGGCTCAGGCCAGCTAATGCACTCCCACAGGTATTCCGAGCGCGGGCGTGTTCGAGAGCCCAGTGGTCCCTTCCATGAGTGCAAAGAATTAATTCTATAATTCAGACAGAACAGGCACAAGATTTCATGACAGAAATAGAAGATAATTTGCCTGCATCTTAATGAAATGACAAGATGCCTTCATATATGTTAGAATGCTTTAAAAGGCTGCTTCACGTGGTTGAATCAACGAAGGGGTTTGGTGGATAGAATTATTTTGTGCTCGAAGGATTCAATATTTAAAACACTTCCTCGATGACAGGCCGGCCGAACCAATTTGCAAGTTCACTGGCTTCATTGTCTGGCTCGCCATCAGGTGCGGCTGTGAAGAAGTCTGTCACTCGCATGCCTGGCTCATCATCATCAAGAGGCCAATCGACTTTGGTACAGCTACCCTTAGCTTCCAGTAAATCTTTGGCAGTGCCCCAACTGAGCCGACATTCGCTCCCCCACCCAAAGACGAGGTTCATATGCCCTTTCAGCCAGGTTGTGCATCGCGCATCTGATGGGTAGCCCGAGCCCCAGCCAGCTGCCGCAACCTTAGCCTCATCTTCTCCAATGGAATTTGATGCATAGGTTTGGTAGCAAACTTCGAGTGCAGCGTCTCGAGTGACTTTGGCGCAGACTGAAGCAGCAGAAACGCACGGATAAAGTGAGTCGGCCTTCTTGGCAACAGTAATCATCGTTGTAGGGAAGATTCTCTCGAGTTTCTTTTGATATACTGCAGGACTTCCAATCGTATCGATGTAGATCTCCTTCACATTGATACCCTTAGCGAAAACATCTTTGATCAGATCAATGGTTGCATCCATAGCTTGTGCATTCAAGTTGTAGGTCCCGGCGGGTTTGAGCATTCCAGCAGAGATGTCACGAGCCGACATGACTCTTGTTGCCCATCCGCAGTCTTCGTAGAGTTCCGTGCCCCGCGTGCAAATCATTTGCATGAGAGATGAGCGGACAGTAGGTGTAAGGACTTTGGAGTCATCAAAGTGATGAGTCTGAGCGAGAAGAATTCGATGCTTGGAGAGTGGGAGATATAGAAGACCATACACCATAGGACCTATGGATCCCGATTAGTGTACGGTAATGCAAGAACAAGTCTATGATCAATCACCTAGGACAGGACCTCTGCCGGCTTCGTCAACTCCTAAGACGCACTCAGTGGATCGATTTTCAGCTATGGTCTTGGGGATTAGAGAATGGTGTGTATATGATCTCCCCGCTACAATCGCTTCCTCGTGAATAGATGGGGCAATGAAGACACCCTCGGCTAGGGCCTCTTGAGCAATGTCTTGTGAATCCATGTCTTCCATGTTGAGTAGTGAATATGTACAGATAAAGTCTACAGGGATAATACAGCGCTGATAGAGGTGATTGAGCTCTGAGCCTCACTGGTAAAACAGAAGCTCAAGAATAATTTAACTATGCAAGGCTTGTTCCTCTCCATCACTTTTGCAGAGGCGTTGAAGAGCGCGTAGAGTGCTTTACCTCGACACAGTACTTGCTCTTTCGGGTTTGTTTGGCTTGGCAACACTAGCTCCTCTTTGCTCCGCAATCGCGAACTCGACGCGAAAAACCATTAACAAACGACAACGATCCTTGCGCCAGCAGCGACATACTCGCAACGGACTTTATCATCTAGATCCACCTGGGCGATAAGACATTTCTGTACCGCGCCATGGGAAGCCGACGAGCCACAGCGCCTAGGAGAACACCGCACAAAGAGAAGGGACTCGGAGACTATAGCGCCCTGGGAATAAAAGGAAGGTATGTACAAGAAGGCGTAACAATGGATGCCTTCGGTGTCAGGCTCTCGTTATCAACATTTACTGAAGCAGCATATAGGCGCACTGGTGCCGAGCTCAAAGATACCGGCATTCGAGATGAGAATGGCTTGGAGCCGATCCCTGCCTTCTCCTCGCCAGCGAAGTCCGCAATTCAACCAAATGGCATAATACACGATGCCACATACTCGGCGGATGATAGTATGGACATTGACCAGAGTAAAACATTGCCGGAGCTGCATCTATTACATGTGAATCATTGCTAATATTTCTCATTCCGTAGGCACCATACCAGAGCCAACAGACGTGGTGAGAAGTGTTCGCAACGGCAGGATAAGCCTTCCCCCACGCGCGACATCTCCCATAAAAACGCACTTGAATTCGTCACCGCGAAGGTCTACAGCGCGGTCTGTAGGCCCAATGTCTTCGCCATCTAGAAACTTCAACAACGGAACCCCTACTCGGGCAGTGTCTCACCCACCGAACGACAAGCCAGTCAACAGGCAGTTAGACTTCTCAATGGAAATGCCACAAGAAAGCATAGAGTATTCTCCGCAAAAGGCCCCCTCCACGATGAAACCACCGAAGCTTGCTGCCGCAGCTAGCAAAGGCAGAAACAAGAGAGCATTCGATCTGAGTATAGGAGCAGACGATCCGGAAGATTTGGAGACTGATGCTTTTCATGAGGCCAACACGACTAATGGTATTGACTACGGTGGTGCCGAAGTACTGCCCAACGGTGATGAACAAATCATGTTTGATCAAAGCCTCGGCCACGGAGCGCTGGAAGAAACATACAGGGAGCAACAGTCGCAGAGTATTGGAGAAGAGGACATTGAAATGGTTGACCAAGGTGCAAAAGCAGTACCGAAAGATGGCAGAAGCAAGAAGGGCGGCAGACGTGCACCAACAGCGCCCATGGTCCATGATGAATCGCAAATTGGCACGCCACGCCGTGGGAGACCGCCAAAGAAATCGAAGCCACCAGTCTATCAAGACCCTGATGCAGGACCTGTAGCAGCTCCGTCGAAGGCAGCAGGGAACATGAAAAAACCGCCGCCAAAGCAGCGGGACCCTAATGCCAGAATAATAAAGAGAAACACCTCGAAACAACCATCTATACGGTCGGCATCCATTGGACCCAGATCGACGTTCCTCCAGCGTAGTGAGACACCCGCCAACGACGACGGCGCCCTTGTTACACGAAGTGGCAGACACTCATTCAAGCCCCTGAAGAGCTGGCTTGGAGAGAAGCTTGTGATGGGTGATAGAACCGTAGATGCGCTACCAGCGATCAAAGAAGTTTTGAGGGTCGACGAGGTGATAGAACCGCGAACGCGGCGACCAGCCCACCGAAGACCCAAACGCCGAGTGAGGTCGCAGCTCTCAGATGTGGATGAGGAGGATGATGAAGAAGACGAAAGAGATGAGTGGGAGTTGGTGGACGGCATCAAAACTGCAGAAGTAATGGACTGGGACCCCAATACCAACAAGTACGACGAAGAAAACACCAGAGAAGAAGGCAAGTCCTCCTATGATACTCGTGACTATCCAAGGTTATTGTCCCAATTCTAATCAAATCAGATGTTGCATATTCCTTTAACGCTATCGAAATGCGCGACATCGCTGGTGCTGAATTCAAATTCGCTAAAACGCTCACCACTGACTTCTTTGGCGCCGGTATGGTAGAAGTGCCACCAGGAGGCGCCAAACGCATTAAGAATTCGAGGAAGATGCAAATGGTCTTCTTTGTGTTCTACGGGCGTGTCATGGTCAACCTTGGCACTCCACCAACGAGATTTAGCATTGGGAAAGGCGGACAATGGCAAGTTCCAAGAGGTAAGCGTCCTCTTTGGATAATTCTTCTGCATCGGCGCTCCTGTCATTGTCGCGACGGTCCCTTGGAAACTGTGATCCGTCACCCTGAGGACAACTATATTCGCTCCTTCACAGACACATGCTGCCAACTCAACCTCAGTCCCCTCATGTTTGCGTATCCGCTCCAAAAATACACTTGTAACTAGTTCGCTCTTGCCATATATCAGCGCTAACGGACCATCACGATAGGAAATTTCTACTCTATCACCAATGAGTCAGACACGAAATCTGCACGCATCTTCTTCGCACAAGGTTGTGAGCTTCAGGCCGAGCATCAGCTTGGTGCTCTGGACGAAAGTACCATGGCGTGAACGGAACATTCAGGCTCCTTTGGCTGGGCGGTTGTGGTCATGCCTGGCTACCGAAGTGGATCACAATCTCTGGGGTTTTCTGAAGGCGTTATGTATGATACGATTCCCAATCACATGAACATCACGCAGGATATTATCAGCGGAATTTTAAGCCAGCAGGATAACCTTTTCATATGTAGTCAAATTCTCTCAGAAAGACTTGCTTAATGAACAAAATAAATCCGAGTCCATCGAGAACTCTGGAACTACGAGACTCACATCGTGACTTTCGGTTGTATGCATCATCACCGGCTAAGTGACTCAACAAACTGCGACTTTTGACTTGTGTTGCGGAGGGGATTACTACTGGAGTAAATCTTCATACAGAAGCCCTCTTCACAGCGTGCCACTACCCTCAAACTGTTCATCACGGCATGCAATCGTCGTATTCGTCAAAATTACACGATCCACTCTCAAATCTCCTCCATATCACTCCCCAACTCATCGTCCAGACCCAACTCAGCAAAATCTCCCACCTCAACTTTCTCCGCCCTAACAAACAATCCCCTGTTCTTCTCGCACTGGAAATACCTCTCCTCTTTAACACTACCATCGTTCTTTCCCGTTGGCTCATCGAGAGCAATGCCAATCCATGGTGCACCTGAAGGGCCTGGGAGGGGTGGAATGGGGCCTACAAAGGCGATGGTGCCGCGGCGTGAGTCGGAGAGGCGGCAGCGGGATCCTATTTTAATGTCTGCAAGGCATGTCAGTATGTAGATCATAGACAAGTCGCAAATTGGATATCGCGTTCTGGTGTTTGACGTTGTAGAAAGCATAAAGATTAAACGGCCTCTTCCATCCTGCTGTCAAGCATGAAAGATATTGCAGATTACTATGAGAAGACTTACCATTCTCGTCGACTTCCCTCCACATTTCTTTGAGTTTCCTTTCTTGAATTTCTGGGGCGTGGGGGTCGAAGCGGCCGATTTGATGGGACTTTTTGTAGGCGAGGACGGTATCGGGGAGGGTTTCGTATTGTTCTTTTGGCATGGTTTGTTTTTCGACCGAGGAGAGTGGTGGAAGGTGGAGGGGGTTAGGGGTGGTGGAGGCTACCTAGAGTAGATGGTATCAGGAAAGTCATGTCAATGGGAAGTGTGAAGAATGGGACTGGTCAAAACAGAGCTGTATATCTATCAAGAAGCTCTCTAAGCATGGACTAGTAGATCAAGAATCGAAAGGCTATCTGCAAGCGGGAATGCAAAGTCCTGCTCAAGTAGTATACTCCGTCTATAATTTGACAGAATCATTGGAGTTCTATTCATCCAGGAATGGCCTTTTCCCCCAGTTTTGTACGCAAATACTGAGTTGACCAAAACAATCGTCATTCAACAATTCACTCAAGGCTGCGAATGGACCTTGCATCTTCCATCCTCCAAGCAATACTGGAATTCGCAACTGCGATTCTGAAATGACCAGAGAGGAATAGAGTGCTCATTCAGTTACAGGATTCTTACCTTTATCTCGGCGTAAGGTACCAAGGACCACGTCCCAATCTCCACTGTCTCTTCATCATCAGCTTCAATTGGTACCTCTTGCTGCTGGTCGGGCAGGCGTAAGGTCAGCTTCTGTGACGATGGGGCAATCCCGGTAACAGGCTCTAGCTTCGTTTTGAGGTGTGCAATTGTCCAAGACGGGGTTATTCGACGCTCTGACGAAGAGGCGGTGGATGTGATCAGAAGAGGGACGTCACGTGCGGTGGTCAACGTCGAAGCCATGACACCGTAGGCTTGGCGAGGCTGTCCTGGTCTGGTCTAGTCTACCAGGTCGCTTGGATACGTTCGGGTATGCAATACTGAGACGGTCGAGGTAAAGGGCTCGAGTAGGATGATAGTATGTCAACAATAGAAAGCGCGTTTCGGGGGATCTTCAGCCATGCGTTGGAGCTAATAAGAAGCCTATCGAGCCCTATATTGAGCCTACTTTATTGAGCCGGCGTCTTCGCGGCAGTTCGCTGACCGCTTGTTTTTTTCCAATCTTTCTTTCTCTCTTCTCGAACCCCACGAAATGGAAATCCTTCCACCGACCTTCTCCAAGACGTCCTGCAGCAGCATCTTAAATCTCACATCTGCACAATGGCCAAAAAGGTTTCCCAGAGGTTCGGCTCACATACAACATATAAAGATGCCTGAGAGTCCCTGCTTTGTGAAATCTTTCATCCGCTATCTTTCGCTTTCCTACATGACATGTCTGAGTTGTACAAGGACACCAAAAGCGGCACGGACCAGCGCATCAAACATCATGCAAACACACAGGCCGGTAGTTTGACACCAACAACCTGCTAACAATAGCTTATGCTTCACCGCCTAACGTCCGCCGAACACCGTTTTTCTACATTGGGTAGCTTTTCGAATTCGTTGCTGTCCTGCTTCGGCTTCTTCTGCACTGTGCATGCAGACCCAAAGAAGCAAAGTGGCAAAGTGGCGATGGGTCATCACGAGTATTTCTGTTGCACAGCCTCTTGTGCGTGCGAGTACGTGGAAAAACACATGGCATCGATGCCTACTCATTTCGAATGTATTTCTGTTGCCTCATCTCTAATGTTGCTGTACGAGCTGTGTGACCTGTCGTGTCGCTGTCGATCTTTTTACCTCACCGCCAATCGGCACGAACGAAGCTTTAGGCTTGCAGAAAAGACCAAAGTACACCTATCCCTTTATAGCCCTTACGAGGCTCGCCGATGTGATGGAATCGAGGTCAAAAATCACCAGGGTCATTCCTAGCACGCAGATCAATGGTTCGCCGTTTAATATCGACTTGTTTGGCTCTCTTGTGACAGCCCGGAATCCTCACCGCAATTCGCTGCTTCAATTCGCATAACTACCAATCAGAAGTGGCCTCCAAGGACCAACCATCATTAAGTTTACTCTACTGCTGTCCGCGGCAAAGCCCCTCTCCCTTCGAACTCAACCTTGTGTGTGATCCTCCCAACAAGGCGTGACGCCCTGCTCTATCAGATTTAAGTGATGCCCAGTTGTGAACTCTTGTTTCGTATTATTATTATGCCTCCTGCGAACTACACATCTCTGCAGCCACTTTGAAGGAGAGTGGGGATATTATTTCCGTTGACGATCACAAATATGCTTAAGGTGGAGTCTGCTGGCTACGTACCTGCCTATCCCTGCTCTCGTGTAAGTGCATCACAGAACGAAGAGATGTCATTCCACGAGCGGGTTTCTGCACTCTTGCAGCTTGCCTTGGTCTCACAAAAATGCTATGGGGCAAGTTTTATTGCATCCCGCCAATACTAAACAGTTTGTGGTGCTCATGAACTCCATTGGTCAAGATCTCATTTAGTTTGCCCCCCTTAACCGAATATGGAAGCCTCCCTTGGGTCTCTATTCTGTAATTCCAAGTCTTTAAAGTACGTGCATCTCCGTTCAGCATTCTCGTCTATCTTAGAGTGGGACGTCATACATCGTGAATCGAGATAGCCTTCTCAAGTGCTCTAGCATCAGGCTACGGCTTCTCACTAATCACTAGACCCATTTCGTTGGATCTTGAAAGTACGATTCCTACACCGGTCTCCTCATTAATCCCGATACAGCTATACAGAGGCGCCGCGCTCATGCTCGACATTCGATCCTCACTTCTTAAACCAGTCGCCAAACTGGATATCAAGGATCTGCTCGAGGGCAGTCCCTCTCCGCCTTCCCGCACCACACCCGCCCCACAGGTCTCCAGATCCATCTCTGTTCCGTCAAACCGTACTCACTTATCCGCCAATCCGTCGCCCTCATCCACATCCACAGCATCCTACTACTCTGTCCCCACAGCTCCTCCGAACTCCTACGACCACCGTCGACAACAATCTCGAGATCTCCAACCTCAACCGCCCCGTCTTTCCACAACATCACGTGCAGTCTTCGAACAGAATCCCAACCTCAATCCGGCGGCAGTAGCACCAGCTAAAAGACGCCTGCGCAACGACGATCGTCCTGACGGCTCACCAGCCAAGAAGTCCTCCAAATGGAGTCCCACGGAGGATGCGGAGATCATCCGACTCCGTGGCTCTGGTATGAAATGGGAAGACATCAGCAAGCGGCTCCCCGGTCGCAGCAACATAAGCTGCAGACTGCACTACCAGAACTACCTCGAACGTCGCAGCGAATGGGATGAGGAGAAGAGAGACAAGCTCGCAAGAGTCTACGATAGGTACTCTCACATGTTCTCGTCTTCCTCGGCTTCCGTCCGACTCTCCCTCACGAGCCCATCCAGATGCTAACATTCCACAGACTGAAACCCGAACTCTGGGGCCCCATCGCAAACGAACTCGGCATCCCCTGGCGCGCCTGCGAAGCCATGCACTGGGCCCTGGGCGAAAACGACATGGCGCGCCGCGCCAGCACGACCCCCTTCCAAATCAAGGCCACCGCCCACAGTGGCACCGAGATCGGCGAGCCCGGATCTGGACGCGTGGCGCAGAGGGATAGAATGTTGGAGAGCACGAGGGTGTATGAGGGGAGGGATTTGCGTGGCTTGGGTGGAAGCTTTTGTAGTGTTAATGGCAATGGGAGTGGGAGTGGTGTTGGGGGTGGGTATCACGGTGGGGTTAGTATACCGCCAATTAAGGATGAGATGGGGAGTTATTTTAGTCCGGAGGGGATGGAGGAGGTGGATGAAGAGGAGGAAGAGGAGGGTGATGGTGGGAGGTTGCGCAGGAGGGCTGGTACTGGGGAGACGAGACTACCTGGGTTTGCGGAACTCAATGGAGAGATTGAGGCGTTTGCTGAGAGAGGTAGACCGGTGAGGGTCAAGGTCGAGAGTCAGGATGAGGGGGAGAGTGGGTGAAGAGTGTGAGTGTGAGTGGGCACATGAGTGTGGGCATGAGTGGGAGCATGGGCAGGGCATGGTGAAACTTAATGATGATGGGAGTAAGATAGGCATTGCTCGAAGCGAGCATGAGCATGAGCGAGAGCGAGCATTGGCATCGGCATCGGCATCGGCATTGGAGGCTTCCTGATACAAAAGATTTACAGCGGCAACCAAATTTCGGCATTTTCACATCGCAGTATACGACTCAACAGCAACGTCTGAGCATGGCATTTGTATACTAGATACCCATTTAGCTTTCTTGAATACATAATTTCGGTTACTGCCAATTGTTTGCGACGCTTGTGGCAAACATTCTCTGTATTTTCCATTTCTCTCAATCGCCGCACACATCGCATCGCTTGTTTCGTACCTTCAATTGCCACAAACTGACGCTAACGCTTTCCGGGTGACTTCTCTAAGCGAGAGGTCGAAAGCGTTCAATGCCTCTCCCTAAGCGAGTGGTGGAAACTGTCAGTCTCTCCTACCGTTGCATGTTCATGAAGACACGCGCCTACGGAGAAGTTCGCAGTGGGTCTTGCACGGTTTCAAATAATTTGGAATACTGTTCCGAGATCATGCAGCAGGCAGAGCCCCACTGTTAAACGTGCATACACGAGGTAGCCCTCGAGAACGGGCTCATAGATGGAAGACCTGAGACGAGGCTGAGATTGTGCATTGTGCCTTGCGGATGAGGAAGTCAATGCAAGGAGGTGCTCGGCGATGCTCGTGGGAGGAGCGTGCGGCTGACATGACGTCGATGCAAGAAAGTGGATCACCCAGACCCATTCGTGATCCGTGCTCGAATGTCGGGATAGCTACAGCCTGTCACGTAATCGCATCTTCTGTTCATGTAAGACACCGTGACAACGGCAAGGCGCAAGGTAGGTTGACGCATGGGAGTGCATGAGGCTGACGAAGGCCCGCTCTCGCTGAATGTTGAAAAGGGGTCGTCTGTGCGAGGGATCGAGTGAGCATGCAGCGAGCGGATCTGGATCCGGTTCTGGGAAAAGTTTCCGAATGCGTCAGGCGCGGCTGCTGTGCAGTGCAGGAGGATTCCAAATACAAAGTCTTTATACTTTCTCGATCTCCTCGACATGGCATTTTGTAGTATAACGGCTCAATGTCTGTATGGTCGGTACAGCGTGATATGTACAACAAAATCCAGCGTTTCCTTGCTTAGGGTATTAGTGGCAAGCTGCGAGGAGCTGGTTTCGGCCATTCCAAATTGCTCATGCGATTCTGCAATTGTGCATCACGTCCTCATCCTAAATATCGTATTGCAATAGCCCACCAGTTATCCTTCTCGTATCCAGAATCGACGACGTGGCCTCCTGCCTCGACAATGTCGTGCTCAAGTTCTCCTTGGCGGTACAAATGGTAGTAGCGATTGAATGTCTTGCTCTCCTCTGCATTTGAGCCAGTGGCCTTTTGTTTCATGACCCATGGTACCATGACATCCTGGTCATTACCTTCATCCCAACCCCTGCGGCTAAATTTCTGTTCCAGTGCCCAGACGTATATCATTGCTTTCCCTCCAGACTGATGAATGGTTCTGCTCTCCTCCGATGCGAGTGTGGATGCACGAAGCGTATCTAGTATAGCGGCCACAGCGCGGATTCGTCGCGCAGGAGTCGACATATGATGTATTACTGCAATGGAGATCGCGAAGTCGAAGAAAGCACGAGGATGCGGGAGGCTCAGATTGTCGGCAACGACTGAAGCATGAGGGCGGTGCTGGTTGGCAATCTTGGCCAAATTGGTAGAGTGATCAGAGGCAATTATGAATACTTTGGGATTGACGGCCAGGTACTTGCCATTACCACAGCCCACGTCCAGGCCGATCGAGCCATCTAGGAGGTCTTCGAGAAATTTTTGAACGATTGGCCATGGCTTGTAGCGAGTGGACGAAAAATGGGAGGCTATTTGCTCGTAGACTTGGTGAACGTGAATTTCTTCATATAGCTTGCTGTCAGCTTGAATGTCAGTAGAAGTCATAGGCAACTCTAACGGAGTATGGTAAGTATCGTTGTTTGGCTCTGGGATGGAAAGGATAATTACGCTAATAAGGTGATTGGTGGATAGAGATCAGCCTTGGCAGCGGCAGATCGGCAGAGGCTCAAGATTTCCAACTACTTATTCTTCGAACCTCACTTTCTTCAACACGAAAACCTTGAGCTTCTACAAAACAGCTCTAGAGTAATCGACACTTAACTACAAAATTCACCTGTTGCACGTATAGTCACGCCTTTAGCTCTGCAGGGAAACGGCATTGATCAAGTCCAAATGTCTCTCGTCCAGCAGATCTCGCGTGATATCTTGGGCTTTTCGCCCATTGAGAATCCATTCATATTAATATACATAGCGTGCCCACTCATGGTTGAATGGCTTGTGTAGGCACAGTGGAATCATTTAACATTCTGTATTCTACCATTGTTGCACATCTGCCTATTGAGCAAATCTGAAACAATTTCCTATTCGGGACAACAAATTCACATTCGACAATAGAGAAGAAGTCTTGACAATGGCAAGGAAGGGAGCGACAATGGCGAGCAGGCGGGGCGAGAATAGCAAAAGACGCCATTCTACAATGCTTCTATTCACTAGCAGGGTTGTTTCATCTAATGCCTCCTATGGGGCTGGCATCGATTCTTCGCTCCCCCATTCCTCTTTTCAACCTCACCACCTCTCTTTCTCAACTACCACTTCTGCGCAGGCGCTCTCTAAACACCAGGACTTTAATTCCAATCATCTGTTCTCTGCGCAGGCGCGGTATACCAATTACGGTCATAATTCGACCCAGACGCAAGCACTGCAAGTTCTTCTTCGAACCCCAATCAGATTTGTACAGGCTACACAGCGCACACTCGAGGACGAACAGAAGATGGCACCGCAACTACGATTAAGGAACGTTCGCAACGAGAGCACTGGCCAACGAACCCACCGTCTCTTGGTAGGTGAATTGCTTGAAATATACTGTGCTTTACTAAGACCGCGCTCGCAGACTCATCAGATCTCAGCCAAATGGGGACGACAAGCACTCCGGCCCACTAAATCACGAGGCCTAGCGAACCCAGGAAACCTCTGTTATCAGAACAGCTTGTTTCAGTCCCTGCTACACATCCCTAAGTTTGTCAACTGGCTCGAGATTCATCATTACAACTGTGGTATCGAAGACTGTTTGGCTTGCCGTTTTAAGACCTTTTGCGAACGCTATTGGGACGAGCCGCACCGCGAGCAGCCTATCGCCGCTGCTGTCATGGCGTTGCGAGCAAGAATAGCAACAGCAAGCGGTGAGTGACCTCCTCTTCGTCTTGAACTCTGCTCATTAATTTAGAATTCGTCGGCATCAATTGGCGCTGGCAGAGTCAACAAGACGTATCTGAGTTCTACCTGAAGCTACTGCCGGCAGTATTGGAGGGGAACACTCCTATTATACCAACAATCAAGGGAGTCTTCGAATTCGATATGACCGCCAGTCTCGCCTGTCCTCATTGCCAAGATAAAACATCGCAAACAAATCCGCAATACAACCTCGACATTCACATCAACAAGGGAGGGCCCCTTACCAAAATTATGGCTCACAATACCTTCCGCGGGAGTGTCATTCATGGCAGACGTTGCTCCAACTCCAAGTGCAACAAGATTGGCAATGTTCGTCAACCATATCGCATGGTGACCGGACCAGATATCCTTGTTGTGAACTTACTACGCTTCACAAACGCCATGGTAAAGAACATGGCACACGTCTCAATTACGGAAGATCTCGACCTCACGGAGTTTACCGAGCCAAGAACCGAGCTCATATACCAACTGGCAGCTGTGGTTCATCAGAAGGGGACCCTCTCCTCTGGGCATTACAAGGCAATTGCAAAATGTCCAGGTGGTGGGTGGCAGGAGCTGAATGACAGTAAGGTGACCAATGTCCGGACGCAAGCTGCTGTGAACCCTGGGGGTACTTGGACACCTTATGTACTACTGTGGACTAGAGTGGACTGTGGACCGGCACACACTAGACTTCGGGGTCTGTGACCGTTGGTAGAAGCGTTGGTGTTTGGATATCTTGTGCATGTGTTGTAGATGCAGTCAGTAAGGTGGCTCTAATCCAAGTCTAAATTGCAAGTAAAAGCATCTAGCAGAGCTGGAATGTGATTGAATCTCATAGATGCCGAGTTGACGAGTCGCAATATCACTAGCTACTATCCGACAATCCTTGCAAAATTTCCATATCCATACATGTATGTCTGATAGTAGCTGCTGTCCACGCTTCTTTGAGCCGACTGGGCTTCCCCATGACTCTCTCATTCGGCAATAAGAAAATATTAGCTTGGCTGTGAAAGCATCAAATGTCTGTACGTTGGCTCTTGCCATTGTGATACCCTGGCGCTTCTCACGCCCCGCATGTTCGATTAGGGGGCTCATGGACTTACAGACGAGCCCCCAGTGTGGGCTACTGGCGCATCAAGCGGGCTCGTTTTTGGGCTACCAGGCATTAGTCTGGCATTGACAAGGGCCCTGGTGCTTCGGTTTCCTGCCTGTCGTGGCTTTGGAGCATAATCGATCCCTTAGTCCCCTATGGGAACGACATCTCTGCAGTAATCAATGCGCCGCAGAATGATGGAGATGATGCCAAGGGTGCAAATACCTGGGTTAATGTGGCGTCAATGAGAGAGCAGTCGGGTGGTTTGGTGTGCGGCAGCGATTCCCCAACGAGTAAGAAAAATAAATGACTCGGCTAGTGGGTGTGCGAGTTCGGCTTGGAGTCCATGTTTTACGGTGACTACAGCAAGCGTCTTCAACTGTTTTAAAGCCTGGCTCGTAGTAGGGGTGGGCGCATTAATGAAGTGGAGTGGATTGCCGAATGAACACTGTCCTTACAGGATCTTTTCTATTTACGAAACGCCTTGCGTTAGCGCCTAAGGAATGGATTAATACCGAAATCGAATGAGCTGACAAAAGGAGATTGTGAACTGATAATACAACATATGTCGACTCATGAACATTTGCTGTACTCTCTTTCATATTAGATATCGACTTAGATCGCCACACTTGTCCACCCAGTCGATCTTTCCTTCTTCACGATATCGATCCATTCGTAGCTGTCCCCACAAACATCTGATCGCCAGAGTATACTCCGAACCACCACCCCATATTGGTGCAAAGCCGGCGGCACTGATGGTCAAAAAATCTCTCGAGATGTGTTCCACGCAGCCTCTTATTCGTAGGCGGTCAGGGTGGGCTGGAAGGCTCGTGTAGGGCATGTGCTGCGCTAGATAGTGGTCTGGCCTAGCCTCGATCGCTGTCACCTTGTCTTCTCCGAAGAGGTATTCAATGACTGCCTTGACTTGTGACAAGACACTCGCATCAGGCGTTGCGATTGTGATTACATGTATTACCGTAAAGAGTCTTTCAGGATTTTGGTCGGTCACCGGGTTCTGGTGAGTCATCGCAGCGGCCAGAAATCGCCCCAAAATAATTACGATGATACTTCAGATCAAAGGCGTCCTGGCCGCTGTTACCATGTGAATTGAAATAGCCAGTCAAGACAGTGATATCTTCAGGCCTTGGATCATCAGCATTCCTCTCAATAAAAAATTCCGGCGACGTGTGCATAAAACCGAGACTAGTCCACGGCAATCTCGGAACCACATCGTCTCTGGCGGTAATCCGAAACGACTTTCTCGACTGCTCAGTCAGGAAGCGGGCGCTCAAGAAATCGCCCACGCGCGGGCTACCATAAGAGAAAAGTTCCGTTTTGGACAAGAACCACTCTGAATGCTTGCGGATATCAGCAGCGGCGATGGTGGCCAGGGCGCCGCCCAAAGAGTGACCAGCGACAACGAAACGATAGTCCGGGTGGTTGCCGGTTGCTTTCTCAACGTTGGGAATGATCATGTCACGGATCGATGTCCACTGTTCCCAGAAGCCGTGGTGGATGTGGCATTCGTCGCAGAGGTCGCTTGGGGACCTCCACTGTTCGAGATTTTCGAACCAATTTTTCATGGACTTGCTCCCACAGAAGGCAAGGACCACGAGTCGATTCGCATCGTCAATGGCGATATACCCTGGTAGTTTGTTAGTTTGATACTTACGTCGAGGAAGACATGCTTACCATTGTCATCGAAGTGAGGCGTATCCTGGAATTCTTCAATGGTAGTAGCGCCCGCCTTTTCTACCTGAGGACAGCTGCTTGATTCGACACCGGGACAAGTGCCCGAGCAGGAGATCGGCGTGCCTGTCGAGTTGTAATTCATGGGCAAGTATGCTGCTGCCGCATATTCCGCAAAGAGATGTATGTCTCCCAGGAGGTCTGACGTAATTCCTGGCTTCTGCGTATTGGAGGGGTCGTCGTCGCAGGAGTTGAGGTGAAGATGCTGATGTCGGCACTCGCCTTCCTCGAGGTGCTCTGGTGCCGGGAGGGATAGAGCGGTGAGCATGAATTTCGCCAGGAGGACGACACGCAGGAAGAAACGGGGCACCATCTCGAATCGATATAGGGACGAAAGGGCGACTCCGGTACTGTCCTAGAAGAGTGTAATGGTGAGCTATTTTGGGATGTGGGAGGAAAGAAGATTCTGAAAGTGTTATGGCTACTTGTAAAGGATTAAGCGTCCGAGTTGGGAGACAAGAGCAAATGTGTGTGCAGAAAGGAGACTTATAGAAGTCTAAAAAGGTTCCTCGCCCACAAAAGACGCAATCCACCATTGAAAGTGGCTTCAGACATGCACTTTTAGCCATGAAAGCTTGAATAGCCTTACTTCTCCCAACAAGGCGATTTGTGCTCGTAAGAAGCACCATGATTGGTTAGAACAGTTGAAAGCTCAAGATGGTATCTAAATGCTAAGAATTTCCAAAGCGTCAAATTCTGCATGTGTAGACCCTTCTCAATCCTGCTGGTCTCTGATCATACACAGAATCCATTTTTCCTGATGGCCTCATAAGGCTGGTTGTCCGAGAGATGCCGGTACTCTGCGTGGCTTCAGACCTGCTGGCCCTCTAATACAACATTATCTTCAAGCCAGTCCGCATGTTTCACACTTTTCAGCGCGCTGAGCAGAACTTCAGCCGAACAATTCCGCTATACTTGTTCTCGAATTGTGGTAGCCTCAACCAATAAGACGAACGTTTTAGAGAATGCTTACGCCCACTGGAGCCTCAAGGCACAGGGTAACTCCTAGCCTCTTGCCTGTATGGGAGATCAAACGCAATTCGGGAAATCGTTTGGTAGGCTTGAGGTGTGAATACCTATATATATGTAGACAAAGATCGCAAAGAGCAATTGCTCACTAAAAGAGATGAGAAAAGAGAATACAGAATTAACGAGAGTCATCAGGACACAGTTCTAGATGTAGTGGACAGTAAGATGTGAACGCTTTGGGAAGAGATTAATTCGAAGTCAGGGGAAGATTTCGTAGCTCTACTGAGCGTTGTATTTGCCACGCTTTTCGAGCGACTGGATGCCAGCCAACATCAGCGCGCTGTCTCGAACAGCAGATGAGGATGTCCCGCTCCGAATCATCATCAATCTTGATACCAGTACGTGGAAACACAATAGCGACACTTTGGATTCGATAGAGGAGAAATTTCAAGTTGGTGTAGATGTCAAATTTGATCACCCGAGGGGCCAACCCGAATTCCACGGACTCCAAATGTCCGCTCTGGCGGCCACGACAACCTCACTCCCCACCTCTCGCGCCTTCCTCACATCCCTCTTAACTACGCTTTCCAGCCCTCATGACCTCCCACCAACCACCGAAGAATTATCTACAGCGACCACGACCACCCTCACCCGAAAACCCACACTTCTAACCCTCCACGCCCTCTTCCCCACCTCCCTCCTCCCAGCTCTCGATCTCCTCGATCGCCATCTAATTACACGTCTCGTATACAATGCTCAGCCCAGCCATGGTGGGGTCGAAGAATCAGAAGAAGCAGAAGCCGGCCGGGTCCGCGATGGCTCGGAAGTTCCGGGCAATAGCCGGAGGGTAGTCTACTACGTCAAATCGAATACTCAAAGTTCGAGAAGCTCGAGGTATGGAAGGCATGGAGACACTACGGAAGTGTATTACGAAGTCAGAACACAGGCATGGAGTTGTAGCTGTGCTGCGTTTGCGTTTGCTACGTTTAATGGATCGGCTGCTTTCACCCCAGTCTACCAAAATTGTGATGATTGCAAGGGTTGTGGGCATGTGAGGGAGGATGAGGATGTGGAGATGCTTGACGCACCAGCGACTGCAGAAGACGGTGGGATCGAAGAGGGTGCAGATGGGCAAGGGCAGTGGGACTGGGGAGGTCTGATGCTTGGAGAGGAGGAAGTGCTGATTTGCAAGCATTTGCTTGCGTGTGTGCTGAGTGAGCGGTGGGATATTGCTGGTGGTATGGTCGAGGAAAGGGAGGTTGGGAAGGAGGAGATGGCTGGGTGGGCTGCTGGGTGGGGTGGATGAAGAAAAGGGTGAAATCCACGAAAATCAGACCAGCACAGTGCGTCCCCAAGAGAATTAAGAGTGAACTTTGCATTTTTTGACTGCAGGTTGCTACCCTCAAGGTACTGCACAACAGACGATATTTTGATCTGCCAATTGGGCGATCGTCGCTCATGAAGGCAGCTATAAGCCGGTCGTCTCGCACTAAATAGTATCCGATTGCGAAAAGGACGTAGAGTGCACATGTGTATGTAATCTGCACTTTTCGCGAATAGCGGCACTCGAGCTTACAAAGGGCTTTACGTACAGGGCGTTTACAAGATAAGATTCCTACAGTCTGAGCTGGAAAAACACGGACGTATGGGTATCAAACCAGACGAATCGCAAGTTTGAGGCAATCATGGACATTGCAATACATGAATATTGGCTGGCTAGAGTGGCGAACCAATTTATTGAGTGGTGAATAATCCCACTCCGTGTAAAAGCTAAACAAGTAGCTCCCTTCCTAAGCCGTTCCTCGCTCTCACAGATCAACAGGATGTACACAGCGAGGTCTACTTGCCCTCGTTTTGGACCGCACTCTGGCAGGAAAAACCACAAGTTCCGGCTTCTTGCCAGTGAGTACGCCGAAATTTAGAGAAGGGAGGTTGTAGCTAAGAAGAGAGTCAAACGGTGATAGTGTTGTGGAGCACGTATGAGGATTGCAATTGAATAATATTGTGCTGTGTTGGAGAAGGTGCTGGAAGTGTGCTGATGTAATGGTACAAGAGAATTAATGTATGTAATGCCTTCTACTCCTGCTCGCTGTCACAATTTGCAGAGCGGCGCTTTCTGATGGTTGGACGCACGCTCTCGTCGACCGAGGAACGGCTGCGGCTGGGTTGGTCAAGATCGTAGGGACCGCCAAATGGCATGAGGGCGATTCGGGAACACGAGCCACGGGATGAGGATTTGGTGTCACGATAAAAAGTGATTACATGTAGATAGAGCTGAGAAGAGGAGACAAAGGATCAGAAAAGAGTAAAGGTATCATGTGGCACTATGAAGCAGGTGCGGCTATTTGAACTGATTCTGTTCTTCGTCGAATATGAGAGCTGACTCCTGGAACGAGTGCTATTTCAGAGTGCAAATCTGGAGACTATTCGTTGCGCTTTGCAGCGCGACGCCCCCATGAATGGGTGCGTATTCTCGACGCCAGGTGAGAGGCTTCTATTGCCTTCACCAAGATCGTACAGAACTGTTGGAAGACTGCAGCTCCTTAAACTACCGTCTTGATGTCAATATTGCTTATATGTATGGGGCAAGGATGTCAGGATGTAGACAGGAAATAATCGAGAAGAGAATCATAGGAACATATCACGTAAGCATCGTCATGTAAGTATGAGTGTTACAATTGATTGAATTGGTGCTATGGTAAAGAAAGTGCTGGATGGGTGCTGAGTTCTATGATAGGAAATGATGTGTGAATGAGAGCCAATTACTCCTCGTCACGGTGCTTCAGAGCACGTCGCTCACGGATTGTGGGACGAACATTTTCGCTGTCGTTGGGTCGGATGTTGGTATTGGCCTCAGCAAGGTCGTAAGGACCACCGAATGGAATAGGAACGATGTGGGAATTGTCAGAGACGGGGACATTGATGACCTCGCGAGCGTTGGAAATGTCGGCAAGGAGATTAGTGTCGAGGTATTCGCCGCCAATCTGAATTTGACGAGGGGAAAGGTCCTCAACATGTGTGCTTCCCCCATCGTCGCTGGAGGCGTAATCAGGTGCAAGGCGACCAGTCATTGGCACGTGGTCTCCAGGTCCGAATAAGATCTCGTCAGTCAAGAAAAGCTACACATTTGGGTTAGACATAAGTATCTGACATATTGATTGCGCAGTACTCACTGCTGGGGTGCTGGGTGTGGAAAGGGATTCAACAGGGGTTTCAACAGGGGCTTCTTCGGGAACTTCAACACCAATTTTTTTGAGTTCGGCAATTCGTTTTTCAACGCCAGCCATGAAATCCTCGTTGTAGACCGTGTTCATGTTGAGCCACTTGACTGCACGCTCAATCAGGTCGACGGACATGACATGCTGTAAGGAGTGTCAGCATAGAATTGGCTTATGGGTAAGGACCGCTGTAACATGCTTGCAAGGGAAGGGGCTTGGAGTACTCACAAGTTGCAGCACAGGGAACTCGACCTTCATCTTGCCGATTGTGTCCATATGGTCCGTTCCATCATAGCCGTCAAAGTAGGCGAGCCAGCGTGACATAACATGAGTCCAGGGTGGTGGGAAACCGATTGCAGAAGGAAAGTGTCGAGGGTAGGTCACGCGCTCACCGCTATCGTCGTTCGGATTGGCCATTGTACGTATACGAGGGCTCGTAGAGTCCATTTGGAAAGACTTGAGGCTGGTGAGAGAAGATAGAGGGTGTGCTCGACTCTTGAGAGTGATAATTAGGTGGAGGTGTCGGGTTGGGGGGCCAGAGCTTTGGAAGATTCGGTGCTACCGATGGCTCCAGGAGTGTTGTTGCCCGGTTCAACAACAGTGCTAGCTGACGAAAATCTGGGCTGCACTGTCAAAGGTTCCGTGCTTCCGTCGGCTCCAGGAATGTTGTTACCCTGTTCAACAACGATGCTGGCAGATGAAACACGACTGCTTGTCGATGTGACGTGAGTGCTGGTTAAGGCAAGACGGAGACGGCGACGTTCCTCGGGACGACGCTCTTGAGCCACAATTGCAGCGTTGATGAAGTTGGTTTCTTGGGGGACACCGTGTTGTCTCTGTGCCGCGTAGCCAGCGTTAAGAACTTGTTCGCTGAAACCGACGCCTGTAACTAAATCCTATGTTAACTGCTGATTCAGAAAGATGTTGGATCGGGAGAGTTGGGGGCTCTAGCCGAGAAAGGTCTTAGGCCGCCGTGATGAGATTGAAGGCTTACTTTGCAGAGCTGCCTGGGTTGATGAGTGTGCGTCGTTAAGATCTGAAGAGCTGATACTTGATACTAGATCCGCAATATTAGCTCCTGAGCTATGACGACGTCTAAGAAGAACATTGAAGACCAAAGCTCACTGGCAGAAATCTCACCTTGGTCAGAAGGCTTGTCTTCGACAGCACTGGGAGAAGAACGTGGCAGATCGGCAGCTTCAGTGACTAGATTTCAGAGGTCATGGATTAGCCGCTGTGCCGTAGTAACACAGCGAATGAAGGATGGTGACGAGAGGCCCAAAGGGAGTCTCACTCTCTTCGATATTCTCAGCGGCCTTGGTGAGCTCCTTAGCCTTCTTTTTCTCGGCCTTCGAGAGCGCTTCGTCCTCGCGGAGCTTGTTGAGCTTTCCGGGGTCCGAAGGTGGAGGTGTAGAATTCCTGAAATGGCGTGTTCTTCAGCTTCGTGACCTCACTGAAGGTAGGGAGGTAGCGTGTTGAAGACTGTACAGTCAAGATATTCAAGTACAGGGCTTCATGAAGGAGACGTAGAAGTGTTAATGGTTCGGCAGAGCTCTTGTCTCAGCCTGTGAGGGTCATGGCTTGAAGAGAGGGTGTTTGGAAGGCAGAACGTCGTGGCAATTTCAAGTTGTGGGAGGAAAACAGTGATGGGACTGACATTTCGCGTTAGTCTACCCGGGTAGTAGCGTGTTTTTGGTTTTATATGAAAAACTGCGTTGCTCTCGATGTTTCACAGTTATTCTGCTATTGCTGAAGTATTTTGGAAGTTGTGGAAGATAGTGAAAGAGAAAGGGAGGAAGAGAACGCGTCACGACAATATTATGGCTTCTTTCCGGAGGCTAGTTGTCGCCTACATTTATAGCATCCGTGACGGGGTCTGGCATAGAGTCACATTACACGCATACATTACACGCATACGGATAGGGTAGTTTTTTCTGCTTGTGTTGATCTTCCACAGCTCCTCCCAATGTTTATATCAGCTCCATATGCTCTGCAAATAGTCATTGCGCGAATACAGATAGTGTACAAAGTACAAACAATGAGAATGGTACACAAACCATGCCCGCCGCCATGCAGGGTTTAGCCTCTCATCGTCTAGCTGTTTTTTCAGGATATCTTGTACTTCTGCCCCAATATTGTTCATTTAGCACGCCACAGATCGAGGAATTTGGAGGTAATGCCTAAGATCTCAGCCTGTAACCCTCTGAAGTAGACTGGAGGTCGTACTTGGGGCCTTTTCTTCCCCAAAAACCTTAAGTAGACTCTTCCAAACCTGCCCTGGCTCCTGACTCGCGTCGATTGGCTTCCAGATCCCAGTCTTTTGGTAGTATGCAACGACTGGCGAGGTTTGGTCGTGGTAGGTAGACAGTCGCTTCTTCAACGTTTCGGCGTTATCATCTGATCTCTGGATCAAAGGTTCGCCAGTCACGTCGTCCTTCATGGTCTCTTTTGGTGGGTTGAAAATTTTGTGGTACGACCGCCCAGATGCTGGATGGATCAGACGTCCCGTTATCCTCGACACCAGCAGACCATCATCGATCTGTAGCTCGACCGCGTGTTGTAGTTTCTGGGTTTTTGCCTCGAGCATGCCATCTAGTCGCTCAGCCTGAGCTACGGTTCGTGGAAAGCCGTCCAGAATGAAACTAGTAGCCTCTTTTAGTAGAGCTACGGCGACGATCTTGGATCTCTTACCCTTGTCTACAGTCATGATTATTTTCTAATTCGTTCTTGATCATGTTGATCATTATCCCGTCGCTGACAAGTCCGCCCTGGTCCATGATTTTCTTGGCTTCCCGTCCCAGCTGCGTCTTCTTTGCGACCTGCGATCGAAGCATGTCCCCTGTTGCCTATACCAGATTATGAGTTTGAATATGATCAAGCTTCGGACGTGCCTACTAGATGACATGCGCAGTATTTGTCCTGAATCTTTGGCGCTTGGGTGCCCTTGCCTGTTTACAAGTAAGCTAAAGAACGTTAGGCTTCCATAGGCTGTTGAGTGCTTACCGGCTCCAGGAGGTCCCATCAAGATCATCCTTATAGAAGACTTGCCCACTCTTGAAGAAGAGGATCCGTCGCCTCCGCCCATCTTGCTCTCCAATTGGTACACGCGCGACTCCAATTGGTGGATTGTATCGCGGAGAGCCTCAACGATGTCATCTGTGATTGGAGCCATTGTCAAGCGAGATGATCAATGGTAGAGCCTGACCAAGGCGGAGAGAAAGTACGCGAGGCGGGGAGTCACTGGGTGGACTGTCTATAGCTCGGAAGGATGAGGGGGAGCTGTTGCGGAGCAGTGGAGAAGGTCCCGTTGAATGTTTGGGCGTTGCGGCCGCCGTAGCTAGTCCCGTGCCTCTTGTGAAACGCCAAGACTTTTGTGGGACAATTTACGGATTGGACGCCGTGCCTAAGCAACGGCTAAGCCGAGGTATGTACGGAGTACGTAAGAGTCTAAACCGATTACTTTACTCTTAGGCGACTATCTGATACTACTACTTATGAAAAGTCTACTATCACCTAGAAACCTGGTTACTAAGTACCAGAGTTTACACTTACTCGTCTAGCTAGGATATTTTATAAAGCGGCTTAACGTAGCTCGATACTTCAACTATATTATATATAATACTATGATACTCTATCTAAGCCTAAGAAATACCGGTTTATTTTATGTTTGAACCGTCTTTATTTCTTTTTATCTATTATTCTCGTCTAACGTCTTGCCATCGCTAGAATCAGAATGTCAGCTCCGGTTTCTTTCTCGCGTCGAAAAATAACAGAGGGAAAAGCGGACTGACCAGACGGTGGTGGTGAATTGATCGAGCTTGGAGCGGGTGAGTCGTTTTCGTAGAGCAGGCGCGGGGCTAGCCATGATCGCCGAAGCAATGATCAGTGGGAAGAGGTAGAATGCGGTCGGCAAGTACATTTTCAATGGTGTTGGATCATCAGGTGGGAAGCTAAGCTTGTGAAGAAATAAAAGCGTTGTGGTCTTGAGTAGTTCTTTGAGATTGGGGTCTTTCGATTTTGATGATGAGTATGAAAGAGTCTGTGGTTTCTGAATGATGCTTAGAATTGAGGGTAAAGGTACGCTTTTTTTATATGCTTCCTAATCCCTTCCGGACGGCTGCGGAGAGCATCGACATACATCACATGGTCTTCCGTTCTCTTGTTTCACCAGATCCTCTCCCACATCCCTCTCGCACTGCCTTGTGAATCCTGAATTCAGTTTGAGCGATTTGGATGGAGGTAATGATTCACTTGGATGCATTTTTGGGGCTATCCGGTGTAGCACCGCCATTGCACTGCCATGAAAGGTCTTCGGATGTCCCTTTTGACGGACTTAATTTCCGTCACTGTGTTTCTCCGAGCGTTCACTGAGCCATCGTTACATTATGATTTCTGCTCCGCTTTGAGTATGACTTTATGGTTGTCCTTTGAGAAGATCTAGCCCTCTGCTATGCTGCTCTAGGAAGATTCCTCTGCGAGAACATTTCTATCCTTCGTATGTTGTTGTTAGTCTGTGCCTGTGTATCAGGAGTGTTGAGAGGATGATGCGCTGGAGTGGTTGCAATCCTTCAGGACGCACAGCTAAAATAACGCCCAGGGAGGCGGTCAAGTTCGACGCAAGGCACATTGAATACCAATCGCTGCCTCAATGCTGTGAACTTGGCATGGAAGATTGTTCCGTGACTGTGGACTCATTAACGTTAAGAAATCTGGTAAGATCGCAACGCATTCGACCACACTTTGATGGACACCGAGGTTGGATATTAAAACTGTTGAGTAGCTCAGGTACAAAGCAAATTAAGCATACGACCTGCTTTTTCCCTCCGACGGTGGCAGATTGCTTAGTATTCTGGCCGTATTTTCTTGGCCATACCCCCGAGCGAGATCCAACGCGGTCTTGCCTGTGGAGTCAACTACGTCAGGTCTAGCGCCTCGTTTCAGCAGCATCTCAACTCTATATGCAAAGCCATTCTTCGCTGCGTAATGTAATGCAGTGCCCAGTTCCAACATTTCATAATTCGCGTAACTCTCCGGATGATGTCTCCACTTCACGGCATTGATGTCGCCCTCTTCATCCAATAGGAACTCCATGACTTTCAAACGCCCTTCTGCGGATGACTCTGCTGCAGTCTGAAGTACGTCATGATGGGAGGCGCCTTTTGCGTATAGAAGTTTCACAATAGATAAAGGAGCATAGAAACCTGCTTGCGTAACTGGCGTACGAGATAGGCGAGACGCTGCAGCGTTCGGCGATGCTCCATGAGACAGAAACCAGCGAACAAGGGGTTCGTTTTTGAGAACGTACCTACGTGGTCTATTAGTATTTGAGGCGCATCATAAATTGGTATACCCTATTCGATGAGGAGACCGCAAAGGGATAAAAAGGAGGCAATGCATACGATAAGGAAGGGGGCTGGGTCTCGCCGAGAGGCTCATTGATGTCCCGGCCATGATTGATGAAAGCCTCGAAGACTCCGATGGATTCGATGTCCAAAGCCCACATTACTGCGTACAGCTCTACCTTCAGACCAGAATCCAGCACAAATGAGATGAGTTGGATGTTGTCTTTCTCAATGGCACCTGAGAGAACAAGCTTGAAAGGCCACAGACTAGGTTCGTAATCCCCCGAGCTGTGCTCGGCTTCCGGATGAGAGGGCCATCGATCCAATATCTTGTTGATTGTGGCGAAGTCGCCTGAGTCCAGTGCCGTCATTAGAATTTGAGCAGTCTGTTGCCCAGTCGCGTTGAGATTTGGGGGTACTATGCCTTCCACCGGCAAAGGGCTCGTTTAGCGCGATGGCAAGGAAACGAGCCCTCTTTCTGCCGGTGGAGGGGATAGCCACCATCGTTCAAAGAGGCAATGGGAACATGTGATGTGCAAGGAAGGTCAATGATTGATGCTGGGTATAGGATCGATTGAGAAGGCAGGCTGTGAAGCCCCTTAAGAGGGCTGCGCGTATGTCTGCCTGTTGGTGGGTGGTGTGTTTCAAGCTAATCGATGCAGCATATTCCTGCGTAGATGCCAATGACGTCTCCAGACCCTAGGGGGGCTTTTCTCTCAGCCAAATTTGCAGATCTTGCAAATCGCCGATCAGAGATGTACATGTTCTGGCACTCGGGGCTTGAAGGACTGTTTCACAAAGACGAGTTTCTGTGCCTGGCCACCGGTCGTGCCGCATAATGAGCGGCTTTGTTTTAGGTTGTTCCTGCCGCGGCTGGGTGAAGTGGCTGATCAGGACTGGCTTTGCTTCCTGATTCATACTATGCACAAGGAATGGTGACTCAAGGGCTATGCTGAAACAATTCAACAACCCACTTCTTGACGCTGAGCAATCGAAACTTCTCTTGCTTTATTGCAGCATTGTCTCGTATATCGGAGGAACAATGTTAAGTAGGAAGAGGGCCCTGATCCCTCGAAGGATGACACAGAATCCCACTCCTTCAAAAAACTTTTACATGCCACCAACTTTGGACATTCTGAAGTTGCACAGCCTGCCACAGTGTGCTCTCATTGACATGATATTGCACTGCCTCTGAGTCACTCTGCATCGAGTGCAATATAAAAGGCAAGGTGCCAGTAGGGGAGGAAGAAAATTTTTCAAGAACATCTTTACCCTACCTTAAGCTTTACAGAATATCGACCACAGACAAGATGCATTTTCAATAAACTACCTTCTGTACTCTTGCTTTCACTCTGCTTCCATTGACGTCGGGCGATGGCATAGACGTCCAATTTGGCCATAGTCCAGAGCTCGATGACGCCTCAAACCCCAGCAATACGAGGCTCAAAGCTCGGGATTTCAACCCACTGTTTTTCGACGATCCAGGTGCGGACAATAAACCTAGCTCCAGCGACGCAAAGCTAGTACAGCGAGGCATCGAAGTCCATTTTGCGCAGGATCCAGCACTTTGACGAACCTCATCCATCTGACTCCAAAATAGGGTCTCGCGACCTGCAGCCCCCCTTCTGGGATAGCTCAGGCGTGGATATGAAGCCCAATTCCGGTGGTTCGAAATTGGCGAACCGAGACATAGAGGTCCAATTTGGACATGATCCCGAACTTGATGGACCTCCAAGCTCTAATTCCGAAATCTTGCCTCGAGACTTCAACCCTCTTTTTGCGGATGACCCAGGCTCCGATGGAAACCCAGATCCTGAAAGAAGGATATCATCTCGGCAGGTGGAAGTGCGATTTGGAGAATATGAATCCCTCAATGACGTTTCAAGCTCTGCAACTCCCGCGATCCTCCCTCGTGGAAATGATCTTTCTAATGTGGACAAAACTGCAGCGGACCAACTCCTACAGAGCAACGAAAGATGCGCTGCACAAGTACAGATCGACAAGAAATGGGAACGTTCCGTTGATGAGATCGACAAACGGCTAGATCCACTCGATCCTGGAAGACAGAATCCAGCCAAGGTCATGTTTGAGCAGCGTAATATGCATTAAACGATAGCAACAGCCAATCAACAGCACCGCGAGAACATCACATGTAATACTGTCTAATGATGACAATGAAGATCGAGACGATAAGCAATGATGGGCTAAAGTTTATTTTGAAATCACGCCTCTATTCTCGTAGCAACATCTGCTCTCGAAGCTGGGAGTCGGCGGAGTACTAGACTAATCAATATCAAGGATCTCTGACCCAACAAGATCACTGCCCAACTGCGTAGGCGACCCTTTCCAAAACAAACATTGGTGGAAACCCTCTGTTGCGGACTGCCTAGACACATTGTGATTAACTGACAATACAGATGAATCACTCACTGCAGCAGTCTGGGAGATGTTTACTGTCCGGCAAATTGCAGAACCCTACTATAGAATTCCATCAACAATACATGCTGATGCCTTTGCCTCTCATGTCGAAGCCAATACAAAGGGATCAATTTTGCACATAGAATATCCTGAGAGCTCCGTACAAGAAAAAAAGTGGGGCAACTCCTGCGCTTCAGCGGATAGAAGTCAAGGCAAAATGTGGTAGCCTTTGCCTACCAGCATTGTCGAGCACCGAATCAATTGATCCATAGTTGTTGTAATGTCAACAAATCCTAGACCGCGGCTCAGCTTGAGGAGTTGCAAGATGATGTTGTCCCTCTTCATGCGCACATTGAGATTTCCGGCTGACAAACAACTAGAATATTGAAAACTTGCGCAGAAGCCAGCAAGCCAGTTGTTGACCCACAATGCTGAACTTTGTAAACATCGGCGCCCTCCGACGGCTAGTACCTTCGGCCATTTATGAAGAATTCATCCTCCACAGCGTAAGCAGTATGAAAATCTGTGGGTTGTGTGAGTCATCCGCCTCCACATCGTTTTTCCATGTGAAGGGCTAGAAGCGTTACGTCAACGCACACCCCCACCAGTCACTGCAGTTGACCCACAAATGTTCTGCCAAGATTGCTGGATCTTTCACTCCACCGATGGTCGGAGGCAGAAAGAATTTTACTGCTTCCCCGTAAAGTCACGATAGGCTGGGCATTCACCACCCGCTTGTGAGGTGTACTGCGAGGTTCGATTTTGTTTATTGCCGCAAGACTTCAAGACGAAAAACTTCTTTCCAAACGGCATTCACCTTCAGTGATTCGCGTTGCTGGCTTCTGACCGCCATGATCAATAATCTAGAATCCTCAGGCGTCATTGTGCGCACTGGATGATGTATTCTCGGTCGTGAGGAGCAGGAAGTCTCTGACTCTGTCATAGGTACCGTCGCGGGCAACTTCGGATTGGTTCACTGAGCGGTGAATAGAATAACCAGTTCTACTCACGATAATTGTTGCGAAAGTTGTGAAGGTTTAGTAAAACGTGAGCCAGTTACTATGCCAGCTCGAAGCGGTTGGTGCCATGTCTTTCGAGCACTCATTAAGGGCAGGCTCATGGCCAGCGAAGTTTGGCGTGGGGGAATTGACTGGTTCTGAGCTGACGCTTATGTTGGACAAAAAGCGTTTTACCCACCCAGGGCACCCCTGCATCTGCTGCATCCGGAAGTGAGCGGCAAGTTCCTTTTGTGCCTGAAGCCAATTGTTCCTTCCGAAATCTGTACCTTAACCCAATCAGATATTCTATTGGGATGCCGATTATATGAGCCGACGATCATCGACGCGTGGTCCGCGATCATTGGTCGGCCTGTTAATTAGAACTAGTAGCATTTCTTTTGAAATTACTTATTCACAAAGAGATGGACCCCCCCCTGGCGGATCTTGGCACCTGTTCTTCCTTTGCGCGCATTCCAGGATTTTCAACCTGCTTTCACCTTCACCCACCATAACACACTCCTTTCAGGACGAGGCGACGACAACCTTAACGCACTGCCAGCAGTTGCGAATTTCACTCCTTTACAATAGTCCTTCTCGTGGTTGTCGAATCCAGTACTTACACTTTATCAAATAGAATATCACCAAACCTTAGTCGCATAACAATCTGAGTCGCGGTCGCAAAAGCAACGCAGACATGCAGTACCGAATGATCGCTGTGGCCATGCCACTCTTCTTCGCATCCACTTTCGCCTCCTACGGTCAGGCTATCGTCAAGAACTCGTGTGGTGATGAGGCCTACTTCTGGTCCTGCGGTGACACTGCGGGAGAAAAGGTCACCATCGCACCTGGCAGCTCCCACTCCGAGCCATATGCCACCAAGTCAGGTGGAGGAGGATACTCGCTCAAGATTGCTACAGCCTACTCAAGCGGACCCAACGCTGGAACAGCCCCTGCCACCATCTACGACCTGCCCCAGCCAAATATCACGCAATTCGAATACACCGTCGGGTCGCCAGGCCCCCCCGCCAATATGGTCTGGTACGATATCTCCAACATCAATGGCTATCCATTCGTTGCAGGCGGTCTTAAGGTGACCAGCTCCGACGGTTCGGTCAGCGTTTCCTGCCCCAAAGATGTGCTATATTGCCAGGCAGCCTACAACGCTCCTCACGATGACCACGCCACTGGTAGCGCCCCCCATTCTGTCGACTTGTCCATGGAACTGTGCTCAGACAACCCTGGTGTTATGGCTGCTGGCGGAAGCTCAAAATCAGGCTCATCAGGCGGCTCATCAGGCGGCTCATCAGGCGGCTCATCAGGAGGCTCATCAGGAGGCTCATCAGGAGGATCAATAGGAGGATCATCGGACACGGAGACCAGCGCCGCTCCAGCACCAGTCTCCTCAGCACCAGTCTCCTCCGCGCCAGCCACCAGCCAAGCTGACCCCAAACAACAACAGAAGCAAGTCGAGCACTCGCAACCAGCAGCACCTATCATAAACGAGAAGGTTGCCGAGGCCTCAGTAACACCCACACCTAGCCCCACCAACGACGAACCCGTCGTCGTCTGGGTCACCCACACCGCCCCGCCTGTCTACGTGACCGAGCACGTCGGTGCTAATGGCCAACCAGTCAAGAGGGATTCGCACGCGCACCAACATGTGCACAACAAGATCAACAAAAAGAGGCACGGCAACTTCTAGACGCCTCCTTATAACCTCTTCTTCATCATTTCGAATATTCGCATAATCGCTAGAGCTAATGCGCTGCTTAATGGTGGCGCCTTGAGTAGAGCCAGGGGCTCTCTGCATTTATCTTCACCATTTGAAGAGATATGTATGCGTTTTCGGGGGTGATCAGGCAGCGGACGATCTATTAAGAGATCTACTACTTACGACTTGATGGCTACTGCACTATCTCCTCTGCGTGCCATCTATTACACCTTCACAGCCTCAACGCTTTCACTTCAAATTTACATATGCATTGGGCTATGCATGGGGAGATACCACACTTACATTTTTGTAAACACCTTTTACACCATTTTTCCTTTGTCTAGGGGTTGGATAGAACGAGAGAGATGGAGCAATAAAATCGAAATCTAAAACCATCATGACTTCCACTGTGCGCTATGATTTCAATTATATTGCTATCGATGACTTGCGACGTGACTCGCTACGTGAGGTATGAATTGACATTGATTTTAACTCATCATTCCCTGTCGTCCGGCATCCTATCCCATGTAACCAACATTCAGCCTGACAGCTGTCAGATCCTCCCGTCGTGCGTGTTGGCGGCACTGCAACAACATGCCACATCCCAGACTTATACATGAAACAAACGCCTTTGCTTCTC